>Ga0208118_100016_pt1 | contig 232787 bp, 206 predicted proteins | sample LakWasMet34_HOW6_2_FD_183876 | JGI IMG/M metagenome (GOLD analysis project Ga0208118, IMG submission 183876) | Freshwater sediment methanotrophic microbial communities from Lake Washington under simulated oxygen tension - Sediment Metagenome... | ecosystem: Environmental > Aquatic > Freshwater... | reverse complement strand
CTCTTCCATGCCTACCCAGTCTTCTATGCCGCTCAGCACGGCACATAAGACAATCATTAAAATATCGCTCAGCTTGTGCAGCTTGTTTTTCGTTTCCCGGCGTGGGTCTTTGAGGTCTTGAAAATACGGCATCGGATTGGGCAACATCCTTGTTCTCTCTGCAAATCGTTAATTGTATGCTCCTTTACCTGTCAAAAGCGAGATAGCGCGATTGCCCTGCCGGTGAGCCCTATATTCTTGACAATATCAAAATCGGCATCTGAAAGAACGTTTTCAGCAAGAATCGAAATGTCCAGCAGGTCACCGATTTCTTTAACGGTTTGCAGAAAGGAGATTTTTTCCGAATCGCCGTGCAAATTATTGCTCAATTCCCGGCTTAAACGGACAAAGTCGGGTTTTAGGGTTTTTAGTTTGTCCAGCGGGATCGATTGGGCGTCGAAACGTTTCAGCGCGACACGAACACCAAAAGTGCGGAGAAATACAATAAATTCGTGATAAGCGTCGAAATCTTTAGCGACCGCATAGGCGGAAAAGCTAATGATCAATTGCGGCGCGATCGCGGCGTATTGTTTGAGTTGTTGGGTTAACCATGCGCGAAAGTCGCCGTTTTTAATCGTTCGGCTAGACAGGTTGACCGCGATATTCAGCGAGGGAGAAGCGCTTTCCAGATGAGCAATCACTTTTTCGATCACACCGCGATCCAATGCGACAATTTTTTCGTATTTTTCGGCTATCGAGACAAATAAGCCGACAGGCAGCGACGTGCCATGTTTGTCGAAGACCTGGATAAAAGCCTCATCCATTAAAATGCGTTGATCAGCCAAGTTTTGAATCGGGCTGATGAATTGAATGGTGTAGGAATTTCGATCAACCACATCGAATACCAGAGATTTCCATTCCGCTATGTCTTTGGCGCGATCGTCTCCGGTTCTGATGTAATAGCTGTTGGGGCCGATGATCACTGCCTGTTCGTAAGCTTCGTGCGCCGCGGCCAGCATATCTTCGGGTGAGCCCAAAGGGTCGATTGCAACCACGCCAATATGGCCGATATCGTCTTTGTGATGGACGTGTCCTAGTTCGGAGAGGGTCATGCTCAAGGATTTTGCCAGTTTTCGCGCTTGCGGCGGCTGAATATTGCGGGCCAGGACGGCAAATTCTACGCCATAAAAATGATAGGCGGTCGCTTCGCTGGAAAAATTTTGTGCGGTCTGCTTCAATTGCGCGGCGCAAGCTTGTAAAAAAGCATCGATTGCCTCGCTGCCGCGCTCTTTGACCAGGTTGGCCAAACAGTCGGTTTTGATCAGAAAAAGGTAGCCGTCCGTGGGTTCCAGATAAAGCTGTTTTAGATCCGAGTCGAAGGAGTTTTTGTTATAGAGTCCGGTGAGTCCGTTGAGCTGGAGCTTTTGGCCGAGAGCAGAGAGTTTGTCGTTCAGATTCGTCATCACGCCGCTCAATTTGCGCGACATGACGTTCATCGAGTGTGCGACATTTTTAACCTCGGTCGTCCAAGGCAAATGCGCGATCTTGTCGAAGTGGCCATCGGCGATCGCCAAGGCGAGTTCATTAATCTTTTTGAGCGGTCTGAGCGTCAGGCGCAGGACGAAAAACAATACGCAGATCCATACTGAAAATGGCAGTAGAGAAAAATAAAATGCATTTTTCGCCTGCTGGTAGAGTTTCAGATAGGCGTAGCCAGGGTTAACCGTGACATAGAGGGTGCCGCCGAATGTCCAGCCCGAGTTGATTTCGCTTTCCGCCGTCACGGTTTCCATCGGCAGCCGCTTGATGAACCAGCTTGGCACTTCTTCAAAAACCTTGGTATTTGTCAATTTGACCAGCGTCTTGTCATCGGCATTGTCCAGTTTGATTTCCTTGTAATAGCCCATGTCAAAGATCGCGCTGATCATCGTTTTCAGGATCGGATCGGATTCCTTCAGAATGTAGGGGCTCAATGACAAGCCTAACGATGTGGCTGTGTCCTGGGCATGCACTTGTGATTCGATCTGAAGATAACTTCTGATATTGTTGATGCTGATGACATAATTGACGCTGAATATCGCGAGGAAAAGCACTGAAATCAGAATTGATAGCTGCTTGGATAACGTCATGAAGTTGACCTGCTAGAAGATGAACCGTGCGGATAATAAGCGGCGAGTTCATTCGGATATGGGACTCTTAAGTGTAGTTCAAATATCTCCGGCCGGATGATCCTGGGTAAACTTGAAGCCTGGAAGAGGTATGGGGGGTACCATGCCAAGCTCTTAAGCTCTGTCGACAGGAATAATATATCTTGTTCAGCGTAAGAGTAAAAACAAAAAAGCCCCGGCTGAACTGCGTCCAGCCGGGGCTTCGAGCTTAAAGCGCTTAGGCGCTTTAAAGGCGGGGCAATTACATCATGCCGCCCATACCGCCCATTCCACCCATGCCGCCCATGCCGCCCATGTCCGGCATGCCGCCGGCTTTGTTGTCGGCAGGCGCATCGGCGATCATCACTTCGGTGGTCAGCATCAGGCTGGCCACGGAAGCCGCGTTTTGCAACGCGGTGCGGGTCACTTTCGCAGGGTCCAGAATACCCATTTCGATCATATCGCCGTATTGGCCGGTCGCCGCGTTGTAACCGTAGCTGCCTGTGCCCTTTTTGACTTCATTGAAGACGACAGATGGTTCGTCGCCGGCGTTCGCGACGATTTGGCGCAGCGGCTCTTCGATCGCGCGGCGCAGAATGTTCACGCCAACGGTTTGGTCGTGGTTCGCGCCTTCCAGCTTTTCCAGTGCGGAAAGCGCGCGCACCAGCGCGGTGCCGCCGCCGGCGACGACGCCTTCTTCAACCGCAGCGCGGGTTGAATGCAGCGCGTCTTCGACGCGGGCTTTCTTTTCCTTCATTTCGATTTCGGTTGCCGCGCCGACTTTGATTACCGCAACGCCGCCGGCCAGTTTCGCCAGACGCTCTTGCAGTTTTTCCTTGTCATAATCGGAAGTGGCTTCGTCGGCTTGCGCGCGGATTTGTGCGACGCGGCCTTTGATCTTGTCTTCGGAGCCGGCGCCGTCGATGATCGTGGTGTTTTCTTTGGTCACCAGGACTTTCTTCGCGGTGCCCAGTTGTGACAGCTCGGCTTTTTCCAGAGACAGGCCGATTTCTTCAGAAATCACGGTGCCGCCGGTCAATACCGCGATGTCTTCGAGCATCGCTTTACGGCGGTCGCCGAAGCCTGGGGCTTTAACCGCAGCGACTTTGACGATGCCGCGGATCGTGTTGACGACCAGAGTCGCCAAGGCTTCGCCTTCAACGTCTTCGGCAATGATCAGCAACGGACGGCCGGATTTTGCGACCGCTTCCAGAACCGGCAGCATTTCGCGGATATTGGAGACTTTCTTTTCGTAGATCAGAATCAGCGGATCGTCCAGTTCGACGCTCATGCTGTCTTGCTTGTTGATGAAGTACGGAGACAGATAACCGCGGTCGAACTGCATGCCTTCGACGACGTCCAGTTGATTGTCCAGGCCCGAGCCTTCTTCAACGGTGATTACGCCTTCCTTGCCGACTTTTTCCATCGCTTCGGCGATGATGTTGCCGACAGACTCGTCGGAGTTAGCGGAAATCGTGCCGACTTGCGCAATCGCCTTGTTGTCGGTGCATGGGGTCGCGGAAGCGACGATGGCTTCGACCGCTTTGGTGACCGCGAGGTCAATGCCGCGTTTCAGGTCCATCGGGTTCATGCCCGCTGCAACCGCTTTCAAGCCTTCATTGACGATCGATTGCGCCAGAACGGTCGCGGTGGTGGTGCCGTCGCCGGCCACGTCGGAGGTATGCGACGCGACTTCCTTGACCATTTGCGCGCCCATGTTTTCGAATTTGTCCTTCAATTCGATTTCTTTCGCAACCGATACGCCGTCTTTGGTGATGGTCGGCGCGCCAAAGCTCTTGTCCAGGATTGCGTTGCGGCCTTTAGGGCCCAAAGTGACTTTTACTGCGTTTGCCAAAATATTGACGCCTTTCGCCATGCGGCTACGTGCGTCATCACCAAAATATACGTCTTTTGCTGCCATTTTAATTCCTGACTGATGTGTTAATTGATTGTGATGAGGTTACGGGGTGGTTTAACCCAATACGCCCATAATGTCGTCTTCGCGCATCACGATAAGTTCTTCGCCGTCAATCTTGACTTCGTTGCCGGAGTATTTGCCGAACAGTACCTTGTCGCCGACCTTGACTTCCAAGGGGCGAATGTCGCCATTGTCCAGATGTTTGCCGGTGCCGACCGCAAGGATCACGCCTTGGCTAGGCTTTTCGGCCGCTGAGCCGGGCAGCACGATGCCGCCTGCGGTTGTGGTTTCTTCCTCAACGCGTTTGACTATCACTCTGTCGTGTAACGGACGTATTTTCATCAATCTCTCCTAAAAAATTAAAGGTAAAAGGTTATTAGCACTCGCGTTCAATGAGTGCTAATAATAAACAGGTTTTGCAGTCTGTCAAGTTCTTTGGCATCATTCCCGCTGCCTTACAATCCCTACGACTCATGAACGACAACCAACTCTTACGCTACAGCCGGCAAATCATGCTGCCGCAGATCGATGTCGAAGGTCAGCAGAAACTGCTTGCCGCGAAGGTGCTGATCATCGGCGCCGGGGGGCTCGGGTCGCCCGCATCGATTTATCTCGCCGCGGCAGGCACCGGCAATATCACCATTTTCGATGATGACGATGTCGATTTATCCAATTTGCAGCGACAGATCGCTCACTACACCGACGATATAGGGACTCCGAAAGTCATTTCAACCCGGCAGACTCTGAATCGGCTGAATCCTGACGTGAATGTCAGGGCGGTCAAGCAACGGCTCGGCGGCGCGGAGCTTGCCCAGGAAGTCGAAGCCGCCGATCTGGTGCTCGATTGCAGCGACAATTTCACGACCCGCTTTGCGATCAATCGGGCCTGCGTCGAACACGAAACGCCGTTGGTCTCAGGCGCGGCGATCCGCTTCGAAGGCCAGGTCGCGGTATTTACGCCGGGCAGGGGAGACAGCCCTTGTTACAACTGCCTGTATCGGATGGACGGCGAGGAGCCGCTGAATTGCGCCACGAATGGCGTCGTGGCGCCGGTGACCGGCATCATCGGCGCGATTCAGGCGATGGAGGCGATCAAGCTGATCGTCGGCATCGGCGCAACGTTGACCGGCAGGTTATTGCTATTGGACGGATTGACGATGGAGTTCAATACGATGAAATTGAGAAAAAACCCGAAGTGTCCGGTATGCAGCGAAAAGCATCTTGGATAGATATTTTCACCGATCTGAATAAGATTAAGCCGGAGGGATGCAACGATGCGTGGCTTACCTAGCAAGTTAAATTATTACACGTACGGTGTCGATGCTGGGTGAATCCCGTAGAAAACAAAGCGTATCCGATAGCATTTTTAACATGATGGCACGTCGGAAAAATGCGATAAGCAAAAAATGGCATGCAGAATATACACTGCGCCGGAACGGGAAAGTGGGGGCGAAGTCACTGGCGGCAAGACAAGGCGTGAAAACTCAAAATAGCGTTGTCGAAACGGCATTGCAGTGGCCGGGTCAGGAGAGTATATGTTTAATTTACAGTATTTTGTCTGTTAGGTAATAAATCAATAAGATTGGTTTGATATGATTTCACGCGAATCATTAATAAACAATTGAATAGGTATTGTCATCATGCTGCGTTTGGTGTGGGTTCGACAATCCCTATGGGAAATACCCGAGAACTTTTCGTTAAGCGCTTATTGATGACGGCTGAAATAGCCGATAGTCACATGCGTTCGCTTTGTCTCGACAAAAGGTTTCCATTTTTTCTTGTGCTTTCGAGTGATGTTGGCGGACGCTCGCCGGGGGTCGAATATGGCCGTAAAATACATTGGCTTGAGCTCTTCGCAAGCGCTCGACTTTCAGGAGGCTAACTCATGATCAGAGGAGGCGGTCCTCTTTTCTCATCGGTTAAGCCGAGCGCCAAGCCGGTACGGAAGCCCGATTTTCAGGTCTTGTTCGAATCCGTGCCGGGATTGTACCTGGTGCTGGATTGCGATTTTCATATCGTCGCGGTCAGTGATGACTACGCGCGCGCCACCATGACTCGCCGGGAAGACATTATCGGCTGCGACATCTTCGAAGTTTTTCCTGACAATCCCAGCGATCCCGCCGCCGACGGGGTGCGCAATCTTCAAACCTCCCTGATGACGGTGCGGAATACCCGGAAAGCTCATGCGATGCCGATACAAAAATATGACATCCGTAAGCCGGGAACGGAAAGCGGTTTCGAGGGTCGTTATTGGAGTCCGCTGAACTCACCCGTTTTTCATGCCGACGGCTCGCTTGCCTACATCATCCACCGGGTCGAGGATGTGACCGAGTTCATCCGGCTGAAGCAGCAGGGGGTTATCACCGAAGAACTGCAAGAGCGCATGGAAAAGATGGAAGCTGAAATATACCAGCGCGCACAGGAGGTGGTCAGGGCGAACGATAAGCTGCGCAACAGTGAGGAAAATCTTGCTGTCACGTTGAATTCGATCGGCGATGCGGTACTGACGACGGACGCCGAGGGGAGGGTCACGCGTCTGAATCCGAGTGCGGAACAGCTGACCGGTTGGCCCGATAAGGAGGCCGTAGGTCGGCCGGTCACTGAAATTTTTCGAATTCTCAACCAGGACACGCGGCAACCGGCCGCCATTCCGGTGCTCGAAACCTTGGCGAAGGGGGCGATGCAGGGGCTGGCCAATCACACCCTTTTGATCGCCCGCGACGGCAGCGAACATCCGATCGCCGACAGCTGCGCACCGATTCGGAGCCGCGCGGGGCAGGTGATCGGGACGGTATTGGTATTCCGCGACGTCTCCGAAGAATACGCCACGCAGAAGGCCTTGCGGGACAGCGCCACGCACATCCGCACGATCCTCAATAATATCGCGGACGGCATCATCACCATCAGCGAAAATGGCATCGTCGAGACGGTGAATCCCGCCGCTGAGCGCATCTTCGATTATGCCGGTGCTGAAATCATCGGGAGGAACATTAAAATGCTGATGCCTGAACCCTACCATAGCGAACACGACGGCTATTTAAGGCATTATCTCGCCACCGGAGAGGCACGTATCGTAGGCCGGGTGCGGGAAGTCCACGGACGCCGCAAAGAGGGTGGCGTCTTCCCGCTCGATTTGAAGGTCAGCGAAATGCGCTCGGACGATAGCCGCCGGTTTATCGGCATCGTGCGCGACATCACCGAGCGCAAGCGCACCGAAGAACTGCTGCAACAGGCGAAAGAAAAAGCCGAATTTGCCAACCGCGCGAAAGATTCGTTTCTGGCGACCATGAGTCATGAAATCCGCACGCCGCTGAGCGGATTGCTGGGCATGCTGGAATTGCTCGCCCTCACGCCTCTCGATAACGAGCAAAAGAAAACGTTGCAATCGGCTCGCAATTCCGGCCATAGTTTGCTGCGGATCCTCAGCGACATTCTCGACTGGTCAAAGATCGAAGCCGGCATGCTTGGGCTTTCGGTGCAGGCGACCACCATCGCGCATCTGCTCCAGGATGTGGCGAATACTTATGCGCATGTTGCCAGCGCGAAGAAATTGATTTTGCAGCGGCATGTCGATGAGAGGATCGGCAAGGCGCATCTTGTCGATTCCCTCAGACTCTCGCAGATTCTGAATAATCTGGTCAGCAATGCGATCAAGTTCACCCATCAGGGTTCGGTACAAATACGTGCCGAAGTGCTCGAACAGCTTGAGGGCGCTGAAAAAATACGTTTTTCGGTCCAGGACACCGGCATCGGCCTCGATCAGGCCCAAAAATCGCGACTGTTCCAGCTCTATACGCAAGCGACCGACAATACCGCGCGCATGTACGGGGGCACCGGACTCGGCCTGGCGATCTGCAAACGCCTTGCCGAAATCATGGGCGCCGACCTCGATCTGGAAAGTATCCCGGGACGGGGCTCGACCTTCAGTCTTACGCTGGTCCTGCCTTTGACCGAGATCAAGACGATACCGTCATGTGTGCAAGGCACCGAGATTTCGCCCACCGAGCCCCTCGCGGCTGATGTCGCCACAGCTCCGATCGTGCTTGCCGTGGATGATCATCCGGTCAATCTTGCCTTGCTGGTACGTCAGATAGAACTGCTCGGTCTGCGCGTCGAATCCGCACAAGACGGCGAGTCAGCATTGGCGTTGTGGCGGAGCCGATCGATTGCAGCAATCATTACCGATTGCCATATGCCCAATATGGACGGCTATGAATTGGCCAGGGCCATCCGGAAGGATGAACGATTGGAAGCGCGTCCTCGCCTGCCGATTATTGCCTGTACGGCGAACGCCCTTGGCGAGGAAAACGAACGCTGCCGCGTTGCCGGCATGGATGAAGTGATGGTCAAACCGACCAACCTGAAAACCTTGCGGGCCATGTTGCTGCGTTGGCTTCCCGGGCTTGGTGAGGTCGAGAAGCAGACGCATCGTAAGCCTCCCCAACAAAATGCCGATCCTCCGGTTGATTTTTCCGACCTTTCCGAAACGGTGCCGGACAGGGCCGGGCAGATCGACCTGCTGCGCAAGTTTCAAAGCCATCAGCGCAACGATCTTGAGCAGTTGCAAGCTCGTTTCGAGCAGGCCGATATGGCAGGGACGGCATACGCGGCGCATCGCATCAAGGGTGCGAGCAGAATGGTGGGGGCGCGCGAACTCGCGAGCGCTTATGCAGCTATCGAGCAGGCCGCGAAGCAGAACGATCACGATGCCGTATGCCTGGGCTTTCAGTTACTGGCCGATGCGGTGAATCGATTTGAGAATTATCTCTCTATGCTGAGCGATGCGGAATAAAGAAGCTTGAGGAAGCATTGATGAAAGCGGATGATCTCCATTTCCTGGTGGTCGAGGATGATGATTTTCAACGCCAAACCCTGGCCGAGATGCTGCATTCTCTGGGCGCTAAGTCGGTGCAGCAAGCTGGCGACGGCAAGCAGGCGCTGGCGATATTGCAAGCGGAACAGTTGCAACCGATTGATATTGTGCTCTGCGATCTGGAGATGCCGGAAATGGATGGCATGGAATACTTCAGGCACCTGGGCAGTTCTCATGCCGATATCGCGCTGGTCATCATCAGCGCGCTGGATTCCGCTCTGATCACCTCGGTCGAAAAAATGGCGCTTGCTTACGGAATCAGGCTGCTGGGCGCGATTGAAAAACCCATCACGCGGTCTCGTCTGCAAGCGCTGATCGGGCAGCATGAATCGGCTCGTCCCAAGCCGGCAGCGGCATCGACTATTCCTTCGAGCTTTACCTTCGAAGAGATCATGAACGGTTTGCAGCATGATCAATTCGAACCGTTTTTCCAGCCCAAATTGGATTTATCCACGGGGCGCATCACGGGGGCCGAAGTGCTGGCAAGGTGGATACATCCGGACTATGGCGTGATCGCGCCTTATGCCTTTATCGGTCTGCTGGAGCAAAGTGGCAAAATTAATGATCTGACCTTCATCATGCTGGAAAAAGCGGCTGTCGCCTACCGCCAGCTGCTTCAACGCGGACAGACGTTAAGTCTGTCGGTCAATATTTCGCTGGCTTCGCTCACCGACACGACGCTGGCGAGCAGGATTACGCAGGTCATGCGCAATGCAGGTATCGATCCTCGACATATTATCCTGGAAGTGACCGAAACCACGGCCATGACCGATGTTGCGCGCGCCCTGGAAAATCTGGCGCGTTTGCGTATGTACGGCTTCGGATTATCGATAGACGATTACGGCACCGGCTACTCCAGCATGCAGCAGATTACGCGCATTGCCTTCAGCGAACTGAAGATCGATAAGGCGTTCGTGAAAGGCTTTGCCGAAAACGAGCCGCTGCGGATCATTGTCCAGTCGAGTATTGATATGGCGCACAAGCTCCGCATCAAGTGCGTCGCCGAAGGCGTCGAGACGGAGCAGGACTGGGATACGCTCAAGAGCATGGGGTGTGACGTGGCGCAGGGTTATTTCATCGCCAAACCGATGGACCTGGCGTCGCTTTGCGATTTTTGCGAAAGAGATGTCTTATTCTAAGCCAGGGGTAAACGATTCAGCCTCCAGAATAGCAGTTCCTTATTTGAGGGTTCTCCGATCTGTCTGAAGCGAATCCAGTCCGACAGATTATTAAAACCAGGGGGCTGGATTCGCAAAAATGCATAGCTGCATTACATAGGCGTCGACGACGGCCGTTGTTATTTGCCGCCGGCCATGCCTTTAATCATGCCGATGACTTTTTCGGCGAGATCGTTGATCACCGAAGGGCTATCGCCGTGCGGTTCGGTTTCGCCGAAAGGTTTCGCATTGGTCTGTGTAAATTTGTAGATGAAATAGCCGAGCGGCGCAAAAGCCCCGGCGGCGATCACCGACATCACCACAAACAGTTCTGTCACTTCACCCATAGTGCCTCCTCATGATTTATATAGTTATATTCGCTTTTAGGTGAAATTTGATCATACTCTTTTCCGTATCAAAAAACATCAGTAAAACTGTGGCAAGGGCGCGTTCGAGGCGCGTGCGGTTACGGATTCGGCGGTCTTTGCCGGGCGTTTCAAATGCCGAGGCCGATGTTTTTCGCATGCCTTGTCAATGACTTGAAAAAGGGGCGATTTAGCCACGCGAACAACGCAGAATGGGAAGCGAAGCCGGCGCGGGCAAAATGTTGCGTTAGGCGGGAGATCATCGTATACTTCGGCTTGGCTTACTTGATCAAGCTGGCATAAACACAATAACTTCTGGAGGTTACTACTATGAAATGGGAAACACCAAGCTACACAGACCTGCGTTTCGGTTTCGAAGTCACCATGTACATCTACAACCGTTAATCAGCACTTCGGTCTGGTTAGAAAAAGGGGATCGCAAGATCCCCTTTTTTTTGCCTGCCGACCGCTATTCCCTTATAGTATGCGGTATTTTTCGGTCACAGCAGGATAGTTTCAGCTCATGAAGATCAGAGTTCTCGGCGCCGGCGCCGGCGGCGGTTTTCCGCAATGGAATTGCAATTGCCACAACTGCCGCAGGATTCGCCGTGGCGAAATGAACGGCAAGCCCCGCACCCAGTCATCGATCGCGGTCAGCACCGACAATCGTAACTGGCTGCTGATCAATGCGTCGCCCGATATTCGCGCGCAACTGGAAGCGTTTCCGGCGATTCAGCCGCAACAGGGCATACGCGATACCGGCATCAAGGCGATTTTGCTGATCGACAGCCAGATCGACCACACGACCGGCCTGTTGATGCTGCGGGAAGGCAAGCCGCTCGACATCTATTGCAGCGAAATGGTCCGCCAGGATTTGACCACCGGTTTCCCGGTATTCAACATGCTCTCGCATTACTGCACGGTCAATCACCATCCGGTGCCGACCGACGGCGGCAGTTTCACGATTCCGGGCATCGACGACCTGCGTTTTTATACGCAGGCCTTGAAAAGCAAGGCGCCGCCGTATTCGCCGCACCGCCACGATCCGCATGACGGCGACAATATCGGCCTGATCGTCGAGCAGATTTCGACCGGCAAGAAACTGTTTTATTCGCCGGGACTCGGCGAGATCGAGCCGCATGTGCTGGCGGCGATGCAGGCGGCCGACTGCCTGATGGTCGACGGCACCTTCTGGACCGACGACGAAATGTGCACGCAACAGATCAGCCAGAAGCGGGCGCGGCAGATCGGCCACTTGCCGCAATCCGGCGAGGGCGGCATGATCGAGGTGCTGAACGGCGTCGGCAAGGCGCGCAAGATTTTGATCCATATCAACAATACCAATCCGATCCTGGACGAGGATTCGGCCGAACGCAAAACACTCGACGCCAACGGCATCGAAGTCGCTTACGACGGCTTGGAAATCGATTTATAACGGAGACCACATGAGCCAGAACGAAAATCAGCCTTGGAGCCGGCAGGAATTTGAAGCCCAATTGCGCGGCATGGAGAAGTATTACCACATTCATCATCCGTATCATCTCCTGATGAATGAAGGCAAGCTGACCCGCGAGCAGATTCAGGGCTGGGTCGCGAACCGCTATTACTATCAGGTCAGCATCCCGCTGAAGGATGCGAACATCCTGGCCAATTGCCCGGACCGCGAGACGCGCGCCAAATGGATTCAGCGGATTCTCGACCATGACGGTCATCCGGGCGATCCCGGCGGCATCGAAGCCTGGATTCAACTCGGCATCGCGGTCGGCCTGACCCGCGAGGAAATCACGTCCGAAAAATATGTGCTGCCTGGCGTGCGTTTCGCGGTCGATGCCTATGTCAATTTCGCGCGCCGCGCGGAATGGCACGAAGCCGCCAGTTCGTCATTGACCGAGCTGTTCGCGCCGAAGATTCATCAACAGCGCCTCGACAACTGGCCCGAGCATTACCCGTGGGTCGAGCAGGAAGGCTACATCTATTTTCGCAAACGCCTGACCGAAGCCCGCCGCGATGTCGAACATGGTCTTGCGATCACGCTGGACTGGTATAAGACCCGCGCACAGCAGGAGCGGATGGTCAAGATTCTGCAATTCAAGCTGGATGTGCTGTGGACGATGGCCGATGCGATGTACATGGCTTATGTCCACAAGATGCCGCCGTATTTCAATATCGAAAAGTAACGGGGCGGCGCCTTAAAATTCGACACCCGCCTCAGCGGGTGTTAGGCATTGTCCGCGAAAAACACGAAAGGCGCGAAAAATTTTATAGCAGAATCCGTTCAGCCGTTGCTTTCGGATTTTTCGTGGATAGTCGCCTCGGTTAATCTCCTTCGATGGGGTAAAAGCCCTTGGGGCTTGAATGGGGCGTTTTCCTGTTGTGCCAGGGAACGAAACAGAGCCCTCCTCCTCTTAATATTGAGCGCTGCTTTATATTACAAGGGGAACGCCACCGATGAAAATCCATCATCTCTCGCCCGACGAAGCGCTCAAAAGTCTGATCAGCAGTCACGACGGCTTGTCCGGCGACGAAGCCCGCCGCCGTTTGAGCGAATACGGCCCGAACCGGATCGACAAGGTTCAGGGCGAGCCGCTTTGGCTGGTCTTTATCAAAGAGTTCGTGCATTTTTTCGCCCTGATTCTGTGGCTGGCGGCAGGACTGGCTTTTTTCGCCGACTACCGGCGGCCGGGCGGCGGCATGGATACGCTGGGTTACGCGATCCTTGGCGTGATCGTGATCAACGGTTTGTTTTCTTTCTGGCAGCAATTCCGCGCCGAGCGCGCTGTTGCTGCCTTGGAGAAACTGTTGCCCCAGACCGTCAAGGCGCTGCGCGCCGGTAAAATGAGTCTGATTCTCGCGGCCGACCTGGTGCCCGGCGATGTGATTTTGTTGCAGGAAGGCGATAACGTGCCGGCGGATTGCCGCTTGCTCGAAGCTTTTTCCTTACGGGTCAACAATGCCACCGTCACCGGCGAGTCGATGCCCAAGGCGAGGGATGCAGCACCCTCCTCCGAAGAAGATCTGCTGCATGGCCGCAATACGCTGTTGGCGGGCACCTCCATCGTGTCCGGCGACGGTAGAGCGGTTGTCTTCGCCACCGGCATGCACACCGAGTTTGGCAAGATTGCCCATCTGACGCAAACTGCTCGGGTGTCGACTTCGCCGCTGCAGCAGGAAATCCTCCGCCTGAGCCGCATCGTCGCACTCCTGGCGCTCTCGCTCGGCGTGGTGTTTTTCTTCATCGGCCAAAGCATGGGTTTGTCGTTCTGGGAGAACTTCATTTTCGCGATCGGCATCATCGTCGCGAATGTGCCGGAGGGATTGCTGCCTACGGTTACGCTGTCCCTGGCCATGGCGACCCAGCGCATGGCCAAGCGCAATGCGCTGATTCGGCATCTACCGTCGGTGGAGGCCTTGGGGTCGGCAACGGTGATCTGCACCGACAAGACCGGCACACTGACCGAGAACCGCATGATGGTGACCGCGCTTTATTTGAACGGCCAAATCCTGGCTCCGATTGAAGTCAAGCGCCAGCGCGAACTGGCGCGGGTGAGTCGCCGTTTTTTTGAGGATGCCTTGCTTTGTCATAATCTGAAAGAGACCGTCGTCGCCGGCAAGCCGCGGTTATTGGGCGATCCAATGGAAGTGGCGCTCGTGCGCATGGCGAAGACTTGCCTCGGCGAACATATTACCTACCCCAAAATCAATGAGGTGCCCTTCGATACCGATCGCAAGCGCCTTTCCACGGTGCACCAGACGCCCAAGGGACCGGTGGTTTACTGCAAGGGCGCGCTCGAAATGCTGCTGCCTTTATGCAGCCGGGTGCAAACCGGTGCTGAAATAACGCCGCTGACTCCGGAAGCCCGGCAGGCTTTCACACACGCGCTGGAAGAGATGGCGGCTAACGGTTTACGCGTGCTGGCGTTCGCCTGGCGCGAATTGGAAGAGGGACATAACGGCGCGCAAGTGGAACAGGATCTGATTTTGTGCGGGATGGTAGGATTGGAAGACCCGCCCCGACCCGAGGTTCGAGGCGCCATCGAAAAATGCCGGGAAGCGGGCATCAAGGTGATCATGGTGACAGGCGATCATCCGCATACGGCGCTGGCTATCGGCCGGCAGATCGGCCAAATTCAATCGGAAACCCCGGCCGTCATTACCGGCGATCAATTGCGGAAGTTGTCCGAAATCCAGTTGCGGCTGGCGCTGGATGCGCCCGACATCATTTTTGCCCGGGTCGGCGCGGATCAGAAAATGCGCATCGTGAGCGCGCTGAAAAAGAAGAAGCATGTCGTGGCGGTGACCGGGGACGGCGTCAACGATGCCCCGGCGCTGAAAATGGCGGACATCGGCATTGCGATGGGCGTGATCGGCACCGACGTGGCCAAGGAAGCCGCCGACATGATCCTGCTCGATGACAATTTCGCCAGCATCGTCGCCGCGATCGAGGAGGGCCGGGCGGTTTACGACAATATCCGCAAGTTCCTGACCTATATCCTGACCTCCAATATCCCGGAACTGGTGCCCTATCTGGCCTTCGCCCTGTTCAACATCCCCTTGCCGCTCACCATCATGCAAATTCTGGCGGTCGATCTGGGCACGGACATGCTGCCCGCCTTGGGCTTGGGCGCAGATCCCCCTGCTTCCGGCATCATGCAAAAGCCGCCCAGGGCGCGCCAGGAAAGGCTGCTCAACTCGTCTTTGCTGTTGCGGGCCTACCTTTTTCTGGGCCTACTGGAGGCTGCCGCCGCCATGGCGGCTTATGCTTTTGTCCTGCACGGCGGCGGCTGGGTCTGGGGCGAACGCCTGGGAAGCCGCGACACGCTTTATCTCCAGGCCACCACGGCCTGTCTGAGCGCGATCATCCTGATGCAGGTCGTCAATGTGTTTCTTTGCAAAACGCCGGGGCAAAGCCTGTTCTTCGGCGCCCGCCTCCTTGCCAACCGCTTGCTGCTCTGGGGTGTCGCCTTGGAACTTTTCCTTCTCGTTGTGACCGTCTACACGCCTTGGGGAAACATGGTCTTTGGCACGGCGCCCCTTCTGCCGGAAGTCTGGTTGTTCATGCTGCCCTGTGCGCTGGGCATGCTGGTGTTGGAGGAAGGGCGCAAGTGGGCCGTTGTGCGGTGGAGAGGGAAAAAGGGCGACTAAACGGGTATCTGCATTTGCTATAGGCAATATAGGTAAAACCATAGCGACGGGATGATTGAATGGATGCGGGACGCTGCCGAATGTGCGGTTGAGCTGCGAGTTTTACAGTTTATGTGTTACCATAACCTACTTATATAGTCGGTTAATCTGGATTTGCGCTTTTGGCCTAAAGTCTCATGTTAATGGTTATATAAACATTACTGTTCTCAATTATTTAGGTTTAATAAACGCAATGAATTCTTTCAAAAAAATCCTGGTTTCTTTGACCATGGCGGCCGCAATTTCTAGCGTATCAACAGCCGCATTTGCCAAACCAGCCGGCGAAGAAGCGGTAACAACTGCCGTTACCAGCACTATTGCCAGCCTCGAGCAGGCTTTAAGCTTGATGGAAAAAGGCGGAGATAACGAGGCCGTCAATAAAGCCATCGGCACCGCGCGCCAACAACAAAAAGAGTTTCGTTTCGAGGTGACCGAACGTCAACGTCAAAAAGCCGTTAACATGCTGGTTCGCGCCCAAAACGAGTTGAAAGGCGGCAATCTTCAGCCGGCTGAACAAAGTTTGAGAGAAGGGCTGGCTTCTTTTAAGGAAATGAAAGCCATCTACGACAAGACTCACTAAAGGACTGTCTTGATGGCGAGGCAGGTTATCGCCGTCTCACTCCAATAGTTAGGGAAGATTCAATCAGGAACCGAGTGTCCCCTTTTCGGAAAGACGCCGATTTCTGAGCCCGGTTCGAAAGCGACCGCGCTGCCGACGATCGGCCGGCGCGGCGTTTCGGCCGCTTCCCGGCTGAGTTCGCCGATCAGTCGGATAGTCTCCTCTTTGCCAAACTCAGTATCGCTTTTGAGCGGCAAACCACGGCGATAAAATTTTCATCGCCGGTCTTTAAGCCGCAGTTCATCGATTTTGTCGTCCCCCTCCGGTCCTATTTGAAAAATAGAGCTTCTTCTTAATAAGCCCAGGATTGCCGCAGTTCGCTGAGTTTTGGCCGCATCGAGGCGCATATGTTTGGCCAGATAGTCGGCGGTTTCCTTTGGCCTGATCTTATGCACGAAGTTGTGGCGTGCTTGATGATAATTGATTTCGCCGCCGTCAAATTTTCCGGAGAAGTTGCTTTTCATCTTGCGCAACTCGGCGGCGCGATAGGCCGCTAACGGTTTGATGCGCTCGTCCTTCTGCCGGAGCTTGCGTTTTTCTTCGAGCTGGCGCGGATAGTGCGGAGCCGTCGCCAACGCCTCGGCCATTTGCTTGACCTGTTGCAGATAGTCTTCGTGTTGGTCTGACAAAATCTCGTCCAGATAGCCGATCGCCTTCGCTTTTCGGGTGCCGATCGGCAGCGGCGTTTCGGTCAGTTCCAGGGCCTTGACCGGGCCGACCCGCTTCGGCAGCGAATAGGTCCAGTATTCGGAGCCGTACAGGCCCATCGTTTTATAATGCGGATTGAAGATCGCGCCCGCGCGCGCCCAGACCCTGTCAGCGGCCAGAATCGCCATCGCGCCGCCGGCGCCGCAGCCGCCCCAGACCGCAGAGACGGTCAATTTGTTTTCGGTGGTCAAAATTTCATAGACGAAATCGTCGATCGCATTGATATTGCGCCAGGATTCGCCTGCCGGATTTTCGGCCGCCTCGATCATGTTCAGATGAATGCCGTTCGACCAAAAATCGCGTCCGCCCATCAACACCAGAACCTTGGTCGGCCGCGCCAGCGCCAGGCGGTAAGAGGCGATCAGACGGCGGCATTGCAAGGTCGACATCGCGCCGTTGTGAAAATCGAAATGCAGGTAACCGACCTGGTTTTTTTCTTCGTACCAGATTTCCTTGAAGGTCGCCTCGCTTCCGTTGAATAACGGAGCGATCGGCGCTTCCGGCGTGTTTTTCAGCGTGCTGCCCAATATAGTGGCGGCCGGCAGCTTGAAATCGAGATGCTTGGCGTGTGGAAGAAAACGTTGATAAAACGGTTGTTTTACGCTGTTCTTGCGCTTCAGATGCGAGATCCAGACCGCGCCGTCGATCGCCGCGCGGCAGATCGCGCCGTGGCGCTGGGCGATGATAGCGCCAGGCTGCCTGCCTTGCAGCCGGCTTTCCGCGTGCGCGCCGTAAAGATAATATTCCAGGCCGTCGATCCGATCGAGCACGCCGGGCGCGCTGTCGGCGGCGTTGATTTTTTTGATGATTGTCGAGGCAGGGTCCTGCGCCCAATCGATCCTGCGCTGCTCTTGCTTCATCAAGGGGCGGAGTTCGCCGCGGACATCGGGTTTTGAATAATCCAGGGCTTCGGGGGCGTGGCTGCCGGACTCGATGCGTTTGACCGCGAGCCGCATCGCTTTGATCGCGGCCTCGGTCAGTTCGCTCCGGTAGATGCCCGCCTTGCTGGCCTGGCGCACCGTAAAAGTCTCGCTCGCCCAGATGTCGCCGGCGTCCATGTCCTCGGCCGCCTGCAGCACGGTCACGCCCCATTCCGGTTCGTCGTTCATGATGGCCCAGTCCAGCGACGACGGCCCCCGGTCGCCCTTGATGCCCGGATGGATAATCAGGCAATGATGCTGGCTCCACACGTCTTTAGGGATCTTTTCCTTTAAAAACGGGCAGATGATCAGATCCGGTTGAAACAAGGCCACGCCTTTACGCACGGCGTCGGGGTTCAATGCCAGCGTGATCGAAATGTCATGGCCCAAGGCTTCGAGCTCCACATGCGTCCGTTGGCATAAACCGTTGTAGGCCGATGAAATCAGTAAAATTCGCATGATGCTTCTCCTTTGTTTTTGTGATGACGGGTCAGGGCCGAAAATCGGCATCGCTGCGTTTTTCTCCGAAGGGCGTGCGGCAAGTTGAAGCGATAAATCTTTTTCAATGGCTTCGGACAAGAGGGCAAATGCGTTCTCGCAGTCCGGTCTATTTGAAGTTCGCTCGATACTCCTGCGGAGAAATAGTTAAAAACCGTTGAAACGTGCGGCGCATTTGTTCGGCGTTATTGAAACCGCACTTGCCGGCAATACTTTCCATCGCAAGATCCGTGCGCAACAGCATATTCCGCGCCGCTTCGAGGCGAGTGCGTTCGACAAACTTTGCCGGGGTCATGCCGACTTCATGGCAAAAAACGCGCGAGAAATTTCTCGGGCTCATCGCCATGCGGCCTGCGAGTATTTCGACGCTCAGGTCTTCTTCCGGATGGCTGGCGATCCAGGCCTGCAATTCGCGGAAATCCTTGCGGGTTTTTGCCTCGTTAAAAGCGAAACTGCTGAATTGCGATTGTCCGCCAGGCCTTCGCATGAAAATCAGCATGCCGCGCGCGACGCTCGCTGCGACTTCCCAGCCCCAGTCCTCTTCGACCAAACTCAAGGCCAAATCGATGCCTGCGGTCACGCCGCCGGAGGTATAAATGCTGCCGTCGCGGACGAAGATCTTGTCGGGTAGAATCTGTACATGCCGGTACTGGTTAGCCAGCAATTCGCAATAACGCCAGTGGGTGGTGGCCTTGCGGTTATTCAACAGCCCGCTTTCGGCAAGGAAAAACGCGCCGGTGCAAATCGAGGCCATACGCCGAACTTTGGGCATCATGTGCCTCAGCCAACGTGAAATTTTCTCATCCTGCAAGGCGGCAGCCTTCAGAGGAGCTCCGGTGACAAATAGAGTGTCTATGTTTTCGGTGACATCTTCGTAGGCAATATCGGCTACAAGCCGCATTCCGGAAGCGGTTCTGACTGGCCCTGCCTGTTCCGCGATCAGCGATAGAGAGTAGACCGACTCTGTTTCGGCAATCTGTCCGGCTAGACGCAACGCGTAATTGGCGAAAAAAAACACATCCATCGGGCCGGTCACATCGACAATTTCGCAGTCCGGATAGATTAGCATCGCGATGTGGCGATGCTGCAAGAGGATCGATTGTCTGGCATGGGTCATGGAAGTCATCCCCGTGGCTTTTGGACTGGCTATTAGACTGCTACATTTTTTTGCTGGATAAGAGACAAAAATCCCGCAATTTCGGACAATCTTAATGCGGGATTAATTCCTGGCGGGATTCCGGCTTATAGCCGGGAAGGGGGGAGGGAGAGGAGAATTGAGCGTGGCGGGATATTGATTCCGTCACGCTCCAGGACGATAACCCTCCCTGATCAAAGGGAGAGTCGGTTTGTCTTAATCGTAAACGAACACGTTCGTCGCGCCGGTTTCGGCGGAGGAGGCGTTCAGCCGGAAGCCCGCGAACAGTTCGCGGCCCATGCCGTGATGGTGATCTTTCGCACTGTTGACCGCGGGTTTGCGCGCATTGAACTCGTCCTTGTCGACCAGTACGTTCACTTCGCCGGTTTCGGTGTTCAGATAGATCATGTCGCCGTTGCGGACTTTCGCGAGCGGGCCGCCGTCCGCGCATTCCGGGCACATGTGGATCGCCGAAGGGATCTTGCCGGAGGCGCCGGACATACGGCCGTCGGTGAGCAGGGCGACCTTGTAGCCCTTGTCCTGCAAAAGGCCCAGAGGCGGCGTCAGCTTATGCAGTTCCGGCATGCCGTTCGATTTTGGGCCCTGGAAGCGGATCACCGCAATGAAATCCTTGTCCAGTTCGCCGCGTTTGAAGGCGGCCATCATGTCGTCCTGATCGTCGAAGACGACGGCCGGCGCTTGCACTTCACGGTGATCCTTGCTGACCGCGGACACTTTCGAGACGCCGCGGCCGAGGTTGCCGTGCATCACATGCAGGCCGCCCGAGGCGTCGAAAGGCGAGGCGACGGGCCTGAGCACTTCGGTGTCGAGCGATGCGGCAGGGCAGGGCTCCCAAACCAAGTGACCGTCTTTAAGTTTCGGCTCCTGGGTGTAGTTGTGCATGCCCTTGCCGTCGGCGATGGTCAGAGTGTCTTCATGCAGCAGGCCGTGGGCCAAGAGTTCGGCGATCAGCACGCCCATGCCGCCGGCCGCCTGGAAATGGTTCACGTCGGCCGGGCCGTTCGGATAGATGCGGGTCAACAATGGCACGACCCGAGACAGCGCATCGAAATCGTCCCAGTTGATGATGATGCCGGCCGCACGCGCGATCGCGATCAGGTGCATCGTGTGGTTGGTCGAGCCGCCGGTCGCGAGCAGGCCGATGATCGCGTTCAGGATCGCCTTTTCGTTGATCACATGGCCGATCGGACGGAAATCGTCGCCGAGCGCGGTGAATTTGAGCACCTGCTGGGCGGCGGCCTTGGTCAACTCGTCGCGCAGCGGCGTATAAGGATTGATGAACGAAGAGCCGGGCAAATGCAGGCCCATGATCTCGACCATCATCTGGTTGCTGTTCGCGGTGCCGTAGAAGGTACAGGTGCCGGGGCCGTGGTAGGATTTCGACTCGGATTCGAGCAGTTCTTGGCGGCTGATCTTGCCTTCGGCGTATTTTTGTCGGGCGCGCGATTTTTCCTTGTTCGTGATGCCGCTGGGCATCGGTCCCGCCGGCACGAACACGGCCGGCAGATGGCCGAAACTCAATGCGCCGATCAGCAGGCCCGGTACGATCTTGTCGCAGACGCCGAGATACAGCGCGCCGTCGAACATGTTGTGGCTGAGTCCTACCGCCGTCGCCATCGCGATCACGTCGCGGCTGAACAGCGACAACTCCATGCCGGGCTGGCCCTGGGTGATGCCGTCGCACATCGCCGGCACGCCGCCTGCGAACTGGGCGACGCCGCCGGCCTCGCGGATGGCTTGCTTGATCTGCTCGGGGGCTTCCCGGTAGGGTTCGTGCGCGGACAGCATGTCGTTGTATGACGAGATGATCGCGATATTTGCTTTTTGCGGGCCGGCCAGATCGGATTTTTCGGTCGCGGAGCAGGCCGCGAAACCGTGCGCGAGGTTGCCGCAGCCGAGCGTCAGCCGGCGAGGGCCTTGTTCGACCGCCGAATCGACGCGGGCAAGATAGATGGCGCGGCTTTCGCGGCTGCGTTTGATCACGTCGCGAGTGACTTTTTCAATGACTGGATGCATGGTGAGTACCTACTGTGCGGCGACACCTTGTTAAAGTGCGCCAATGATAATAAATAATTCTTTGAGCCAAAGACTGGTTCGAGCGTTCAGAAATCTTGCCGGGTGAATCAGCGCCGGCGCACGAATCCACCCTGCGGCGTACCCTTCAGCCTTCCCAGGCCCGGCCATCGCGGTCGAGCAGCAGATCGGACGCAATCGGCCCCCAGGTGCCGGCCTGATACGGCTTCGGTTTTTCCGGAGATTTGGCCCAGGCATTCTGGATCGAATCGATCCAGGTCCAGGCCTGCTCGATCTCCTCACGGCTCAAAAACAGCGTCGGATTGCCGCGCATCGCTTCCAGCACCAGCTTTTCGTAGCCGCCGAAAATCCGGCTCTTTTTAAATTCTTCGGAAAAGCTCAAGTCGAGCTTGGTTTTTTGAATCTTCAAGTTTTCATCGATGCCGGGCACCTTGTTCAGCATCTCGATTTCGACGCCTTCGTTCGGCTGCAAATGGATGACCAGTTTGTTCGGCGGCAGGCGCAGATAGCTGTCCTTGAAGATGTTGTGCGGCACGCGCTTGAAATACACCACGATCTCGGTGCGCTTGTTGTGCATGCGCTTGCCGGCGCGCAGATAGAACGGCACATCGGCCCAGCGCCAGTTGTCGATATCGACCCGGATCGCGACGAAGCTTTCGGTCGTGCTGTCGACATTCGCGCCTTCTTCTTCGAGGTAGCCGGGCACCGGGCTGCGCTTCACGTAACCGGCGCTATATTGGCCGCGCACGGTTTTTTCATCGACATTCTTGGCCGTGATCGGCCGCAACGCTTTCAGCACCTTGATCTTTTCGTTGTGGATGCTTTCGGCTTCCAGGTTGGCCGGCGGCTCCATTGCGATGAAGGTCAGGATTTGCAGCAGATGGTTCTGCACCATGTCGCGCAGCTGTCCGGTCTTGTCGAAATACTCCCAGCGTCCCTCGATGCCGATGTCTTCGGCGACGGTGATCTGGATATGGTCGATCGTGTTGTGGTCCCAGTTGTTCGTGAAGATCGAATTCGCGAAACGCAAGGCCAGGAGATTCAACACCGTTTCCTTGCCGAGGTAATGATCGATCCGGTAAACCTGGTCTTCGTTGAATACTTTCGCGACTTCGTCGTTGATTTCGATCGAGGACTTCAGGTTATGGCCGATCGGCTTTTCCATCACCATCCGCGCCGCGGGCGTCAGGATGCCGGACTGATCGAGGCCCTGGCAGATGGGCTTGAATAAAAACGGCGCGACCGCGAAATAATTGACCATCACCCGGCTTTGTTGGTCGATTACCTCATGCAGGCGCTGATACTGCTCCATCTGCGTCAAATCGATCTGGAGATAGGACAGCCGGCTCGAAAAGCGTTTCCAGACGTCTTCGTCCAGTTTTTCATTCAAAAATTGCTTAAGGCTCTGGTGCGCCACATCGATATAGAAAGCGCCTTCGCCGGGATGCCGGTCAACGCCGATGATGCGCGTATCGGGTTCGAGCAAATTGGCGTTTTCGAGGCGGTATAGCGAAATGAGCAGCTTGCGCCGGGTTAAATCGCCGAGGGCGCCATAAATAACCAGATCGCAGGGTTTGAATTTTTTGTCCTTCATTGGAGATGGTTTTACCGAGTCAAGTGGAGATTATTGCCAGGTTTTCAGTCAATCAGGGATTAAACGAGCGGCGGTATTATCGCAGAAAAGCGCCTTTGCCGCCGTACTCATTGCAATGCGGCTGGCTTCGGCGCGGCCATCGCGGCGGTCGCGATGGGCGGGTTTTCCATTCGATTAGGGATGCGCGGGCAGGAAAAATAGACTTTCTATGATTTCGACTCGAAATTCATTGACACGGCAGATAACTGCAACTATAGTATCGATTCACTACTATTGGAAATGGCGATAGTTTTCGTTGTACGGGTCGCGGCGGCGTAATGACCGAAAATAAGAAATATAAACGCTTGTCGCGATAGGAGAGCCGATTCGGGAAGAATCTTGGACTGAGTAACTCCATTATGTAGTGAGCGCCCGAACTGCGTCAATGACGCGTTGCAGCGAGGAGCAGTTCAGGAGCCGCGGCGCCTGAGCCAGTCTTCGATAAACCTGGGTTTATACGCTGCAACCCCGCCGGCGGGATGCTGGTGTAGCGCAAGGAACGCAGAGGTGATTGGGCGTCAAAGGGTTGCCAAACACGGATCACCGGGACGTGATCCGCTCTGCAGCCAAGCCGGCTTGATGGGCGAAGAAACACGCGGCAGGTGGGTTCAAGGCACAATAATTTTGGTTATCTATTCGAGGTGGACACTATGAGCAGTATTAGCGAAGAAGTACAAGTTAAAGACCGGTTTTGGATTTATGTAGGTTGCGCGGTCTTTGTGATCGTGACCGGCATCCTGATGGTCAAGCAAAGCGAAAATGAAAAATATGCTCCGATCAAGCAATTGGCGGACGATGAAATAGTATCCATGAATATTCGCGTGCTGAATTAATTCTCGATACATTGACGTTGTGCTTGCGGAAAACCGCGCCAATTCGGGTCTGCAATGACAGGATGGCTTGGCGCGGTCACGGTGTGCGACGCATTTGGCTGCATGCGCGTTTTATTGATCGGCTTCATGTTCGGTCAAGATGGAGCGCAGTTGAGCTCTTAAACATTCCGAACAGGATAAACTATGAAACGTAATTTTACATGGCTGATCGTTGCCTTGACCGTATTTTCGGGCGGCGCTTCGGCATCTGAGTATATCTTTAGAGACTTGATGGGCAACACCCTGGCTTCACCCGGCTGCGCCGCTGAGTCTGAAGCGATCGCGAAGGCGACCAAACCTTATAATATCAACAACTACAGCAAACGTTTTTGCCAAACCCAGGGCTACGGCTGGTATGTTTCCGAAGTCAAAGACAATGGCAAGGCTGTTTGTAATGAGTGTACAGGCGCCGATGCGGGTAAAAAACAATGCCACGTCGAAGATGTCGTCGTGACCTGCAAGCGTCTGAAACCCGGCACGGCGGGTCTGATTCCGGGCAAGAGCTAAACCGCTGCTTTACCGGTTAATTTTTCCTGCCAACAGCAATCGGCGCGGATTTATTTGCATGATCCCCCCTCATGTAAAATAAATTCGCGCCGGTCCTTCCTGTATCCCTCGAAGCTGTCGACTTGCGTCCGATCCTCCTGGCGGAGGCTTGTGTGGGCGAGTTGATATTTCATCTTCCTGTCACGCATCCGGTTTATGCTGGCAGCATGCCTTGACCTTCGATTTGAGGCGATGTGAGCCAAACTCCCGATCTTAGCCGATTTTATTCAGATTGTCCGGTGTGATCTCCCTTCACGTTGGAGAAAAAGGAGTGAAAAGGTGGGGCTTAAGCCTCGATGTATTCCTTTCCGATTCATGGCATTAGAATGACAAGATGCAGTAGGGGATTTTGACAAAAAAATCAATATCGAATCTCTGTCAATCCGCATTTCTGTGCTACTCTATGCGTCTTTTTTTATCGGGGATAAAAAAGCAATGAAAGCGACTGTCAAATGGGTTGACGGCGTGATGTTTGTCGGCGAATCCGGCAGCGGTCACGCGGTCGTGATGGACGGTCCGCCCGACCACGGTGGACGGAATATGGGCTTGCGTCCGATGGAAATGCTGTTGCTGGGCGTGGGCGGCTGTTCGTCATTTGATGTCGTGCAGATTCTGCAAAAGGGCAAGAATGACATCGTCGATTGCGTGGCCGAACTGACGGCCGAACGCGTCGATGCGGTGCCGGCCGTGTTCAGTAAAATTCACCTGCATTTCATCGTCAAGGGCCGCAATTTGAAGGAAGCGGTGGTCGAGAGAGCCGTCAAATTGTCGGCGGAAAAATATTGCTCCGCATCGATAATGCTGGGTAAGGCAGGGGTGGAAATCACCCATGATTTTGAAGTGATCGAGGTTTAATGAATTGAAAAACAAATTGCAATTACACGGCTTTAACAATCTGACGAAGTCGCTGAGTTTCAATATCTATGATGTTTGTTATGCGCCGGCCGAGCAGCAAAAAGCTTATATCGAGTATATCGATGAAGCCTATAATGCCGACCGCCTGACGCAAATTTTGAAGGATGTGGCCGAGATCATCGGCGCGCAGATCCTGAATATTGCGCATCAGGACTACGAGCCGCAGGGTGCCAGCGTGACGATGCTGATTTCGGAAGGCGACTCGCCGCCTCCGCCGAGCATGAACAGTCAGACGCCGGGTCCCTTGCCCGACACCGTGCTGGCGCACCTCGATAAAAGCCACATCACGGTGCATACCTATCCCGAGAGCCATCCCGACAACGGCATCAGCACGTTCCGGGCGGACATCGACGTGTCGACCTGCGGCCGCATTTCGCCGCTCAAGGCGCTGAATTATCTGATTCACAGCTTCGAGTCGGACATCGTGATCATGGACTACCGGGTGCGCGGCTTTACCCGCGACATTACCGGCAAGAAGCATTATATCGATCACAACATCACCTCGATCCAGAACTATATCGCGAAGGATACGCAGGAACTGTATCAGATGATCGACGTGAACGTGTATCAGGAAAACATCTTCCACACCAAGATGATGTTGAAGGAGTTCGAGCTCGAAAATTATCTTTTTGAAAAAGAAAGTAATTTAAACGAGATACAAAAAGTGGAAATCGAAAAGAAGCTGCAAACCGAAGTCACCGAAATATTTTACGGACACAATTACCGCCGCAAAAAGATCAAAGTGGCCGATTAAGCGCTTTTGGGCGTTCTCATGTACTGCGAGGGAACGCCGGCCGCAACGCTTCATCGAGGCGTTGCGCAGTCTTCACGGCAATTGCCGCGCCAGCAACGCCAGCGGGTGCAGCACCTCTAGGGTTTTCCCTCTTTCCCGCAATCCGGCCGCCAGATGCAACGCGCAGCCGATATTCGATGTGATCAAGGTCCCGGCTTGCGTCGCGATGGCCGCGTCCAGTAGCTGATCAACCAACGTCTTCGCCATCTTCGGGTGTTTCAACACATAACTGCCGGCCGCGCCGCAGCAATGCGTTGTTTGGGGCAGCTCAATCACCTTCAGGTCGGGAATCTGCCGCAATAAAGTCAAAGCGCCTTGTTCCTCGCGCATCGCGTTTTTCAGCGAACACGGCGTATGCAGGCAGACAGTCGCCGCGAGCGGGATGAGCCGATCCGAAAAATCGGCGTTTTCGGCTAAAAACCGGCTCGCATCGACCACTTTTCCCGCCGCCTCGGCATTTTGATAGTCTTTCAACTGCGCGCCGCAGCCGGAGGCGACCGTTACGATCGCGGTCAGATTCGGCATCGCGAAGGCGCGGCAATTCTTTGCCGCCAGTTGAGCCGCCGCATCCACATCGCCGTCATGCTGTGCGAGCGCGCCGCAGCACGTTTGTTCGGCAGGCACGTGAACATCGAATCCGGCCGCGGTCAGACATTTGATGGCTGCGCGCAGCGTTGCAGGGTCTAGCAGCGTAGCGATGCAGCCGGTGAACAGGCCGACCTCGCCTTTGGCGTTGCCGGAGGCGGCGTAGTGACTTTTAAGCGCTTCTGCGGGGGCGTTGCCGGCGGGCAGCAGCCGATTGAGGGTGCCCAAATTGAGCAAGCGCAGCAGGCCGAGCCGTTTGATCGAAGGGCTTTGGTAAAAGCGAAGTCCCGCCTGTGCCCAGCGCTTAAGCGTGGGATTGACCGCGAGCCGTTTGAGCAGCGCCACGGCCGGCGAAAAAGGCTGCATGACCTGGGTCTGTGCGCGAAAACGGTCGACCAGCCGGCCATAGGGCACTTCGGCCGGACAGGCTTTTTCGCACGCCCTGCATAACAGGCAGTGGTCGATGTGGGCGAGCAATGCCGGGGTCGCGTCGAGATGGCCGCCCGCGTAGCCCTGAATCAGCGCGATACGGCCGCGCGGGGATTCGTTTTCATTGCCGGTCTGCCCATAGGTCGGACAATGCGGCAGACACAGCCCGCATTTGACGCAAAGATCGGCATCCTTTAGCAGTTCATGCATCGTCTTTGCGCGCGAGCGCGTCGACGATGCGTAGATATTCCGAAGGTTTGGGGCGGTACAAAATGAAACCGAGCGCGGCCAGGCCGGTAAAGATATACAGCGTATTGGCGCCGTCGCCGAGCAGGAACAGCGCCACGCCCAACCCGCCGATGTTTTCAACCAGGACCAGCGACACGAGCACGGGCGCGAGATAACGGCGCTTTGCGGGTTTGTCTCCGGGCATCGTCTGACACAGGCGCATTTGAATGTAGCGGATCAGATTCGTCAATGGAAAGAGGATGATCGCGAGCGCATAAAACAGCGTGCGGTAGGTGATCAGGCGCTCTTCGGGCCAATGCAGCCGCCAGGGTTCGCCTTGCAGGATACAAGCCGCGACAACGGCCGCCAAACAGGCCGCCATGATCGCCATGATTGTGCGGTGAAGCATCAGATCCGAGTTGATTTGGGCATTATCGAGTTGCGGCTGCATCCTTATTCCTGAGCATTGATCGTAGGCTTATGATACCAGACCTTCACGCGGACGGCCGGTTGGCGCGGGCGATTTCTGCGCGCTGATTTTTTATCGGCGAGGAAAGTAGATCAAGCCTTGAGAAAGTGATAAAGTTCAGCATTTTTACAGAACGGCTTGCCGGGATTCAGCCACAGGTGGTCGGGCGCCTTCATGACTATAATAACGAAACCACGATGATCTCAATATGAAAAACTCAACACAGAATAAACCTGCCTGGATGGCCGCCTGCGCCGGCCTGGTGCTTGCCTTCACGCTGACGGCCTGCTCGGACGACGAGGACAAACAAGCGCCGAGCGCGAGGGAAGCCGAAAATATACAGACGGCCGGCGATGTGCACAATCCGTTTGATCATACCCATGATGTGCCGGTCACCGATGTGCGGAAACACAAATTCGAGCACGATTTTGCGGCGCAATGCGTCGATCGGGAATTGAAAAATTCGACCGACAAGGAAGCCGATAAAGCCCGCTGGGAGAGACCCTGCATGTGTATCGCGACCTTCATGATGAAAAGCCTGACCGCCGAGGAAGCCGAAAAATTTCTCGACGAGCATAAAAATACCCAGTCGCTGGTGATCAAATACGAAAATGCGGCATATCATTGCTTGCAGGCGAAGCAACAGCCTAAAGAGCCGCAGCTATTCGGAAGACCCTAAGGTTTTTAGAGACACAATGCTTCCATCGGAGGGGCTTGGGTATTTTTCAGCCCCTCCGATAAAAGGCTGCTCTTACGATTCCGATTCCAGGAAGTCCTCAAGCCCTTGCAGCATAAATGGCTGCGCCGCCGCGAGCGTTTTATCCTCGGGCGTGTTATAGCCCCATAACGCGAAAATCAGTTTGATGCTATCCAGTTCCGCATGTTTTTGTACGTTCAGCAGCGTCGGCAGGCGGTCTTCGGCGAAATAAAGCGTTTGGGCCGGATGGCTTTGTACCAAGCCCTTCAGCACCTCGGGCTTGCTCAGGTTGCGGTCCAGTCCGAAAATCTTCTCGTCTTCCAGTTCAATCGCATGGGCTTGCAGAATCTGTTTGACGAAACGTTCCTGCTTGGTGGTCACGACATACCAGGTGCTATGCTGGCCGAGTCTTTGCAATTTTTCCGCGATGCCGTCAAACAGCGGATTCATCGCTATCCATTCGGCCTGGTCGGCCGCAATCCAGTGGTCGCGAGTTGCGCCGAACAGCTTTTTCAATTCGTCGGTGCTGATCTGCCGCTCTTGCAGCAGGTTTTGGCTTTTGGCCGCGTAGTCGCTGTAAATGCCGGCAACGGTCTCGCCGAGAAATAACAGCCGCATCGCCAATATCGCCTCGAAGCCGGTCTCGATCAGCGGCCGAACCGCCCGGAAATGGTCGATGAGGATAGTCGGAGCCGCCTTCGGCATATCGTTCCAGATTTTACCGGCGGCTTTCCAGCCGGTCATCGCGGTTTCCACCGCGCTGTCGCAGAGTACGCCGTCAAAATCGAGCGCATAGACAATTGAATCGTCGTTCATTATGGTGTCAAAAATCAAAGGGATGAAATGGCCCGTTTGGGCGGGCATGGATAATAATGCGATGTATCGGCGCTAGCCGCCGAGGTGGCGTAGGGTAGCGGCTTGCAAATCGATGGCATAGGCCTTGCCGAAGCCGGCGACATACTGCCCGCTTTCGGGTGTCAGTTCGAGCAGATGAAAATCGGGCAGGGTGCGCAGAAGCGCCACCACATTGCCGAACTTGTCCTCCAGCGCCAGCAGTTGACGGTCATAGGCAGGCTCGCCCGGCGCAATCGTCCGGGCGCGGCAGTTGAACACGATACGGGCCCGCGCAAACAGATTGCGGCAGCCGGCTTCCGGCTCGATGAAGAGGACCGAAGCCTTCGGATTTTGCAGCAGGTTGCGGGTGTGCTTAGCCAATGCGCTGATGAAGATGTAAAAATGCCCCTGTTCGTCACGCACGAAAGGTGCATAGCTGATGTCCGGCTGCGAATCGGCGGAACAGGTCGACAGCAACAGCGTTTGCTGTGCGTCGAGCAATTGCCGGTAAGCGTCGGCGGCATCGTGCGGGTTTTCGTTCATAAGGGCGGCTGCAGGGATGGGCTGTGCAATTTTGCAATCATAACGGATCCGTCGCTGCTTGCCAATTTGATTCACAAGATGCGGCGAAGCCCTCTGCTTTAGCGTTGTTCGGCTCACAGGCTCGCGGTTTTATCCCGGTATTCGCACAGGTCTTCGATCACGCAGATAGGACATTTCGGTTTGCGGGCCGTGCAGGTATAACGGCCATGCAGAATCAGCAAATGATGCGCATCCTTCTTGTGTTTACCGGGCGTCCATTTATCCAGTTTTTGTTCGACTTCGCGCACGTTCTTGCCGGGCGCAAGGCCGGTCCGGTTCGCGACTCTAAAAATATGCGTGTCGACCGCGATCGTCGCGTGGCCGAAGGCGGTGTTCAGGATCACATTGGCGGTTTTGCGCCCGACGCCGGGCAGCGCTTCCAAGGCTTCGCGCGTGGTTGGCACTTCGCCGTGGTGCAGGTCGAGCAACTGGCGGCACAGCGCGATGATGTTGGCGGCCTTGGTGTTGAACAGGCCGATCGTTTTAATGTAGGCCTTCAGTCCGTCCAAGCCGAGCGCCAGAATGGCCTCTGGCGTGTTCGCAACCGGAAACAGTTTTGCTGTGGCCTTATTGACGCCTTTGTCGGTCGCCTGGGCGGACAGGACGACCGCGACCAATAACTCAAACGGCGTACGGTATTGCAGTTCGGTGGTCGGTTCGGGGATCGCCTCGGCCAGGCGGTCAAAAATCGCCAGTCGTTTGCTTGCATTCATCGGTTTCGATTCTTCCGTTCGCGGGTTTTCCGTGTACAAGGAGAGCCCAAAATGCGGCCATTCTACAACATATCCCAGCGCTTTCTCAGCATCTGCGGCATCGTTTTATGGCGCTGGAATGCGGGAATGCAGGAGGCGTACTAACATGTGGAATTTTCTGTCCATCATGAAATGCATTGGATGATGCATCCGCCGAACGTCTTATTGAGGCCATGCAATGCGCAAATGCGACGCAATCGAGAGGGTTCGTTTTTTCTGGGAAATAGGAATCCACACCGACAGTTTGCGCTGTCGATGAACGCGGGACGGCTATTGCGAAGCGCAATGCCATGGCGGAGGAGGTCGGGCAATCGCTGTTCGCGGAGAGCGCCGTGCCCGAGCCATCATCGTTCGATGACAGGACGATATGCGGGCGTAAAAAATCCTGACGGCATCGGCGGATTGGCCGATGCCGCAGGCGGCTAGCGAATTAGCGGCCTCGGCGCACGCACCGAGGCGGGTCAAACCATAATAAAAAACCCGCCTAAGACGCTCTTGGGCGGGTTTGATCTGGTTTAGACCGGTGTTACATTCTCGGCTTGCGGCCCTTTTTGGCCTTGAGTCACTTTCATCGTGACTTTTTGGCCTTCGCGTAACGTTTTCCGGCCAGTGCCGTTAATCGCGCTGTGGTGAACAAAAACATCCTTGCCACCTTCCTGGGCGATGAAGCCAAAGCCCTTTTCATCATTGAACCATTTAACGGTGCCTGTAACCAGATCTGACATAAAATACTCTTCTGAAAAACCGCCAATTGTTTTGGCGCAAAACATCCGGACGGATAAACCCTCCGGCTCACTCTTTAATAGAGTCTTCATAGTAGCATTAAATTTGGGAATTGGGCAGAACTATTTCACTAACGGTATCTACTAGGCCGCTTGAGCGCAGGCCGGCTGCGGCCGTTAGGGCTTGCGGAAGTCGCAGCGCGTGCCTTCCGGCGGCCTCCGGACGGGCGTTTTCCGGCGTATTCGTGCAGCAGCAGGGCGGAAAATATCGACAGTGCGCCGGACAGCACGTTTGGCGTGATCGGTTCATCGTTGACCGCATGGCCGAGCAGCAGCGCCAGCACCGGCGAAATCAGCGTGATCAGCGCCACGCGCGTCGCCGCAAGTTGGGTCAGCAAATAATAATACAGCACGAAGCCCGCGGTCGTTGCAATCACGCCCAGGTAAACGATCGAAGCGACGCTAGTCGCTGTGAAATGCCTTGGCCATTCGCCGTCGAAAATGCCCCAGGTCAGCAAATAGGCGGGCAATGCGAAGAGCAGGCCGCCGGCGACCTGCGTCAATGCCGGCAGCCCCGCGTCAATCCGTTTGATCCATAGCGCGCTGAACGACTGCAAACAGGCGCCCAAGATGACCGCCCCGATGCCGAGCACGGCGTCCCGGCCCAGCGTCAGGGCCGAGCCGAACATGAGCGCAAGGCCGCCGACGCCGAGCAGATAGCTGAGCAATTTGCTGAAATTCAGTTCGCGCTGCCCAAGCCAGAGGCGGGCCAGCAAGGCGGTGAGCAGCGGCGTGAGGCCGAACAACACCGAAATCCAGCCGGACGGAATGAATTGTGCGGCCCAATACACCACGATCATCGCACCGTATATCTGCACCGCGACCGCCAGATAAGTCTGCCTGGCCTTGCGCTGCCAGATCAGGCGCTGTTTCGTGAGCAGCAATACCATGCCGATGCAGACGATGCCGATCACCATGCGCCCGGTCACGCCGAACAGAAAACCGGGGCCTTCGCCGCTCCATTTGATGGCCAACGGGGTCGTGGCCCATAGTAAAACAACACTGAGGTAGGCGATCGTAATACGCATGACGACTGGATATGATGGACTGAATGGGTGGGTATTATGATGAACGGGAAACTTTTACCGGCATTTTACGACTAACCTAGTGTTGAAAGCACCCTGTTTGGACGTTGCCTCATTGCATGACCGACAGACTTTATCACTGACTCAGGAGTTCACCATGAGCGAATCGACGCAACCAGACGATGCCGAAAAAATGGCGTCCTTAAAAACGCTGACCGGAATCGTCTACCTATGCCAGGTGTTGGCGTTCGGTTTTGCCGGCGTGACCTTGCTGATAGGCATCGTGATCAATTTCATGAAGCGGGACGAGGTCAAGGGTACCTGGCTCGAATCGCATTTCGAATGGCAAATCAATACGGTGTGGATTACTTTGGCAGGATTTGCGGTGGCCGGCTTTTTGATGTTTTCCGGCATCGGCTATTTTCTTTTATTGCCTATTCTCTTGCTGCTGATTTACCGGATCGTGATCGGCTGGATGGCATGGACTGCCGAAAAACCGGTCGAGCATCTCTATAAATAGAGTGCGTTTCCGCCGCGGCTCAGCCGGCAGCCGCGTCCAGCAATTGCCGCAATTTTGCCCAATCAAATGCCGCGCCGGGATCGGTCTTGCGTCCCGGCGCTATATCGCTGTGGCCGGTGATACGCTGCTTCGATAGCTTCGGATAGGCCTTCAATAAGGCGGTTATCGCCGCCGCCAACATGCTATATTGCGCTTCGGTATAAGGCATCTCCTCGGCGCCTTCCAGTTCAATCCCGATCGAAAACTCATTGCAGCGTTCGCGTCCCTGATACGACGAGACCCCGGCGTGCCAGGCGCGTTTGTCGAACGGAACGTATTGCGTGACTTCACCGCCGCGTTTGATCAGCAAATGCGCCGAGACCTGCAAGCGATGAATGCTCTCGAAATACGGATGGGCCGCAGGGTCCAGTCGGTTGCAGAATAATTGGTCAATGTAGGCGTAGCCGAACTCTCCCGGCGGCAGGCTGATGCAATGAATCACGATCAGCGAAATATCGTCCGCATCAGGTCTGTCATCAAAATTGGGCGATGCGATTCGCACGGCTTCGGTGAGCCAGTGATGGTCTATTGTCATAAAAATTTAAATAACTTAGAGGAAAGTATTCATTTTGCAATGCTACGGCCGACAGTCGGGCAGGGCATCTGCGCGGCCACATCACTTAACATAACGGCTTTCATTTTAACAAGGATGTCACCCAATCCGATGCCGTATTTCCAAGATATCAATCCTCGCCGAGAGACTCAACCGCTACGGGGTGTTCCGTTAAGAAAACGTAAAGCAAATTTTACTACACTGGGCCACTGACTTTTTCTGCGATGCGGAACGCGAGATGACTTGCGCATCGTAGGGTTGAAGGGGCAGTGTCGATAGGTTGGCCTCGGGAAGTAGATGACGGCGAGAACCGGATCAATGCCTATCTTCGGAAACGAAATTTTGTTTTTCGGTAAGGTTTAATTAACTCATTTTATACAAAGACTCTATTGTCAATTGAGGAGCATGTGTCTATGAAAAACGGTGATAAGGATATTAACAAGACGCCTCGTTTTGCAGTCAAAGCACTAGGTCAGCAAATTTTTCGGGCGATTCGGCGGGAGAGGACAGAAACACCGCCGCAGACACAGACTCCTCAGCAATGGCAACTGCAAACCTATGAGCCCCGTCTCCTCCTCAGCGCGGATCTCGCAATAGATCTTACCCAGACCGCCAATACGCCGCCTTCTTCCAGTAGCAGCGATCATGTCGCCATCGATTCTGTTACCAGCAATCAGGGGGCGCCCGCGCCGGCACCGGAAATACGCATTGACTTAACTGTCTCCCCGGAGGAAGCCTTGAGCGCCGCCGCTCCGGTATTAAGATCGATGGCGCTGTTTGATGGGGTAGATGCACAATCGTCCCCTGCCGAACAAAATGTCAGCGGTTTTTTTGGACAGCTACCCGGGCAGAGCAAGAGCTCACAATTGACCATCAGGACCGATGACGGCGGCCAGGCTACTTTTACTCTGAAAGGACGGGGCCTGGGCTCCGTCAGCTATTCCAACAATCAATTCCAAGTCAGTCTCAGCGGTACTGATGCGAAATCGAAATTTATCATGCGAGTGGATTCAAAGTATGGGACGACCGCAACCTTGGGGGCGCTACATAGCGATACCGATTTAAGTTCGATTGAAGTCAAAGGGGTAGCACTGCAAGGGCAAATAGACATTAACGGCAAGCTCGCGAAACTCGTGCTCGGGGATGTTACCAGCCCCAGCAGCATTACCGTTAATGGCGTGGGTAAGAAACTTGACATTCAAGCCGGCAATATTCAAGACCTGGTGCTGCAAAGTCATACGCCAATTGGGAAGTTGTTGACCAATCGCTGGCTGGATACGGATGCGATGGCAGATAAAGTCATTGCGCCGAGCATAGACAAATTGCTCGTGCGCGGCGATTTTGATGCCGATTTGGTACTCAATGCCGCCGGTGCTGGCGGAGATGCGCTCCACTCTGCCAATATCATCGGCGAAGTCAGCGGTCACTGGAACATTCAGGGCGAGGCCGGTAAACTGATTCTGGGGAAAACCGCCTCGGCCTTCAGGGCGGCCTTCACCGATGCGGTTTCGACGCTGCAAGTGACGGGTAATGCCTCCGGCAGCTTCAGCATGCCTTCACTGCGCCTGCTGACTGTCGGCGGTAATCTGGAGCAAGCGGAATTTGCAATCGGCGTCAATCTCGGCGCCGATGGGGCTTGGGGCGGCGTGGACGCCAATGCCGACCAATTTGGCAAGGGCGAGTTGACAAAGTTAGTCGTCAGAGGCAGCCTCCAGGACAGCCAGATTTGGGTCGGCGTCAATCCGGTTGACGGCATTTACGACAACGGCAACGATCAACTGCTCGATCCTGCACAAAGTTTTATTAAAACGATGAGCGTCGGCGGCCCTCTGTTGGGGAGAACCCGCATCATCGCCGGTGCTTTCCCGTTGAAAGTTAGGTTGAATGGCAAAAGCATTAAATCGGACGCGGTTCCAGAGTTGCTTACACATCCCGCGGATGACGTGGACCCCGTTTTGACGGCAGCCCTGGCCAATGATACCGGCAGCGATTCCAGCGACCGCCTCACAAATGACGCTAATTTCAGCGGCCTGGTCAGCGATCTGGGTGGTTTAGTCAGCCTCAAGGGCGCCCTGGACAGCGCAGATCCCGCCGCCTTCACCGACATCAGCGGCGCCGTCGACAACAACGGCAACATTGTGTTGACGCCGGCGCAATTGGCCGAGTTGGCGCCGAATAACACCTTGCTCGATGGCAATCATACCCTGCATTTGCTGGCGACCGACCTAGCGGGAAATAGTGCCAGTCTGGCATTAGCTTTTGAACTGGATACCTCGGTGCCGAGCGGCAGCGCCGCTCTGGATGCGGCCTCGGACACCGGCACGCCGGGCGATTTGATTACCACGCAGGCTACCGTTAGGCTGATCGGCCAGGCGCCGGGCGGTACCCGCGTGCGCCTGGGCGACATGGAAACGACCGCGGATGCGGCAGGCACCTTTGCGTTTGACAATGTTCCGCTGGTGCTGGGTGACAACGCGTTCAGTATTGCGCTGACCGATGCCGCCGGCAATACAGGCACCGTCAATCTCGCTGTTAAACGCGATCCCGAGAACACGGGCGGCGACACGGCAGCCCCGATGCTTTCCAGCTTGGCCTTGAGCTCCGACACCGGCAGTTCCAATACCGACGGCATCACGAGCTCCGCAATGCTCCAAGGCGTCGGCAGCGACAATGTGGGGGTTACGCGCTTATTGGTCGCGCTGGACGATCCGAATTTCGAGCCCAGCTATAGCGATCTGAGCGGCCTGTTGGCAGCCGACGGCAGCTTCAGCCTTGCCCAAGCGCAACTCGCGGTATTGGCGGGCGGTACCTTGGCGGACGGCGAGCACAACGTACGCGTCGCCATAGAAGATGCGGCCGGCAACCGTTCGGCCGAGAAAATCGTGACCTTTACCCTGGACACACAGGCGCCTACGGGTAGCCAGTTTGGCGTGTCGAGCGCCGACGCGGTCAATGGCGATGACAGTAAAGCGACATCCGCCATCGTGGTCCTGCGCGGCACGGCCGAAGTCGGCTCGACGGTTTCGTTTGGCGATATTCGTGCGGTCGTCGGCGGCGCAGGGACGTTCTCCTTGCCGGGCGTAACTTTGGCCTTGGGCAATAACACCATTTCCTTAAACGTCACCGATGCGGCCGGCAACACCGGCAGCCTCAGCCGTACCATCACCCGCATCGAGCAAGCGCAGACGGATGCGGTGCTGATCTGGAACGACATTGCTCTCCGCGCCATTCAACTCGAAGTGACCGACCCGCCGGTTGCCACCCGTACCCTGGCGATGCTCAGTTTGGCGCAGTACGATACCCTGGCCGCCATCGAAGGCTCTCCGGCGTATCTGGTACAACGCAGCGTCGCCGGCGCCGTAGACGTCCAGTCCGCGCTGGCGACGGCCGCGCACCGTATCCTCAGTCTGACCTATCCCGCGCAGCAAGGCGTATTCGATGCGGCCCTGGCCAGCGGTCTGTCCGGCATCGCCGGCGGCGCCGCCAAAGACAACGGCATCGCCCTGGGCCTGAACATCGCCGAAAGCATCTGGGCCCTGCGCGCCAACGACGGCTCAGAAGCATTCCTCGACTACTCCGGCAGCACCGAAATCGGCCAATGGCGGCCTACCGGACCGATGTTCGACGTGGCTGACGAACCGCAATGGGGCAGCGTGACGCCGTTTGCGTTGACTTCGCCGAGCGAGTTCCGTCCTGCTGCGCCGCCGGCGCTGGATACCGCCGCCTACGCCGCCGCGGTCAATGAAATCAAATTGCTCGGCAGCGCCACCAGCGCCACGCGCAGCGCCGATCAGACCCAGCAGGCCCTGTTCTGGGCCGACGGCAAGGGCAGCTATACCCCGCCCGGCCACTGGAACCAGATTGCAGCGCAGGTGGCTGCCGCGGAAGGCAACAGCCTCAGCGCCAATGTCCGCCTGTTCGCCGAGCTCAACGTCGCTTTGGCCGATGCCGCCATCGCCGGCTGGGATGCCAAATATACCTACGGCTTGTGGCGTCCGGAAACCGCGATTCAAAATGCCGAATTCGACGGCAACGGCGAAACCAACGACGACGACGCTTGGCGGCCGTTACTGATTACGCCTGCGCATCCTGAATATGTCTCCGGACACTCGACCTTCAGTGCGGCCGCCGCTGCCATTTTAGCGGACGCCTTCGGCAACGATACCGCCTTCAGTACCACCAGCGCGACGCTGCCAGGCGTAACCCGCGACTTTACCAGCTTCAGTCAGGCCGCTGAAGAAGCCGGCCGCAGCCGTATTTATGGAGGGATTCACTACGAGTTCACCAATCAGGTCGGCAATGCCTTGGGTGAACAGGTGGCGAATGCCGTCTTGTCGCGGTTTGCCTTGACCGAAGACCTGCAAGCGCCGGTCGTTACGGCACAAAATACACCGGAAGCGGTCAAAACCAACCTGACCCTGAACGGCCAGATTCTCGACAATCTGTCCGGCGTGGCGAGCGTGCAATACCGCATCGATGTCGGCGATTTGCAAGACCTGATGCTCGATGCCAACGGCAATTTCGCCGTCACCACCGCCTTTGCACTGGATGGCAGCGCCGACGGCAGCCATTCCATCACCATTATCGCCCGCGATGCGGCCGGCAACCTCAGCACCGGCTACACCCGCAGCTTTACCCTGGATACCCGCGTACCGGTCGTCACTCTCAGCAGCATTGCCGAAGGCGATACCTTGGCCGGCGGCGTTCGTCTCACCGGCACGGCGGATGCCACCGGCACGATGCTGACGCAATTGAACTACCGTCTGGATGACGGCACCCTCCGCAGCCTGGTGTTCGACGGCAGCACCGGCAGCTTCGACGCCGCCCTGGATTTCGGCACCCTGCTTGTCGGCGACCATACGCTGACCCTCACCGCGCAGGATGCGGCCGGCAACGCCACGACACTGATTCGCACCATCAAGGTTGACGCGCTGGCGCCGTTCACTATTACCGCCGCTTCGCCCGCCGCCGGCAGCAGCGATGTCGGGGTCACTTTCCGTCCGCAAGTGACCTTCTCGCGTCCGGTCAATACCGACACGCTGACCAGCGACAGTTTCTACGCGACCGCGCCCGACGGCAGCAAACTGGATGCCACCATCGTGCCGGCTTTGGACGGCTCCTTTGCCTGGTTGTTTTTCACCCATCCGATGCCAGGAGCGGCGCAAATCACATTGCATGTCGATGGCTCGAAAATCCGCGCGGCTGCCGACGGCAGCTTCCTCGATGCCGATGCAGACGGCACTTCCGGCGGACAGTTCTCGCTCAACTTTACCACGGTCAGCCGCACCTCGGTTCCCGGCACCAAAATCGTCGGTATCGTCGCCGATCCCGGCCCCGACCTCGAACCGATGACCTTCGACGACATCGGCCGCGGTGCCGACGGCATCATTCATACCCCGGACGACGTCTTCAAACTGCCGATCGCTCACGCCAAGGTTTACATCCTGGGACAGGAAGACAAGTTCGTCTTCACCGATGCCAACGGCTACTTCGAATTGACCGATGTGCCTGCCGGCACCGTCAAGGTCGTCATCGACGGCCGCACCGCGACCAATGCGCCCGACGGCGTGTTCTTCCCGGAAATGGTGATGGATGCCGAACTGATACCGGGCGTCGCCAACACGCTGATGGGCAGCATGGGGACGTCTGCCGAGCGCCTGGCCAATGCCGATCGCCAGGAAGTGTATCTGCCGCGTATCGCCACCAGTGTACTGCAAGCGGTCAGCGCTACTGAACCCACCGTGATAAATGCCGTTGATCCCGCGGCGGCGCCGGATTTGACCGAAGCACAACGCGCCGCGCTGACCTTGACCGTCAATCCGGGCAGCGCCGTCGACGAGCACGGCAATCCGGTGGCTAATGTTCAAATCGGCATCGCGACCGTGCCGCCGGAACTGGTGCGCGACATGCTGCCGCCGGGCGTGCTGCAACACACCTTCGATATCACCATCCAGGCACCAGGCATAGCGGCTTTTGCCGAGCCGGTGCAGATTACTCTACCTAACGTGTTCAACGCCGCGCCGGGTACCAAGCTGAATATTCTGAGCTTTGATCATACGACCGGACGGTTGGTGATCAACGGCACCGGTACCGTGTCGGCGGACGGCTTGACCGTGGTATCCGATCCGGGGTCGGGCGTTAGAGCGCCAGGGTGGCATGGGTTGACGCCTCCGGGGACGCCGAGCACTGGGCCTGATAACCCGCCACCACAAGATCCGCCGCCATGCATCAACTCACAAAATGCATTTGACATCGTCATCGATCTTACGACGGCGGCGGCTAATTGTGCAGCCGAGCTTGCCGGAATTGGGAATGCGCTTAAAGCCATTTTGTCTGTAGCGGACAAAGCCCGTTCAATATATGAATCCGCACAAACACTTCAGGCTGAGCTAAATAATCCCGGAGTAAGTGCTGCTCAGTTGGCTGCAACTTTTAAAATCATCAATGATGGAAAAGGGGCCGTCGTATCCGTTGTAGAAGCCTTCGAGAAACAAAATCCGATCGGTAAGGCGCTCGCGATTTCCAAGTGTTTGGAGGCTATATTAAGCAGTCTTGATAATATTTGCGGACGCATTCAGCAACAAGGCGGCGAGTGTAATACGGTTGTCATTAAAACCGTGTGCGTCGGGATAGGGGTTGTCAAAACCGAACTGGCGAAGGTCAACAAATTAATTGAGAAAGCGGAAGATGGTTTAAAGGCGTTAGGTTTAGCAGCGATTTGTGCGCTTATCGACAACATTGCAACATCATTAAATCTGGCGGCCAACGCGGGGAGCGCTCCTGCTACACCTGCACCACTCGCTCCTGCACGCGCGTTTCAATTGGCCGAAGCTTCATCTATCTACCCTGATAGCCTTTTCGTGGATATTCAGCAATTGATTGATACGCTCACGGAAAATTTACCCAATTTTGATTCTCTGCAAAACTTCGGTAGTGGCTATTATGAGCTGACCAATAGCACGGATGACCTCGATCAATCGGCAGCAAAGATGTACAGCTCTTTTGTTTCCGGGCTGCCGGGAAACACTTACTATCTGATTCGCATCGATGGTAACGAATTGCGCGGCCGCACCGATAGTGAGGGCAAAATCGATGTGTTTTTAGCGCCAGATGCTGACTTTACCCTGTCGTTATACGATCCGATAGCTCATAAGGTTGCAAACGTCCATGGTCACACATCATCGACAGGTCAAGCCACTAAGCTGCCTGCAGTTGCATTCGCTTCGCTGGATTTATCGAGCCTGCCGGTAGACGAGTTTGGGGTTCGCATCGTACCTGAATATCTGTTGCCTGATGGACAGGGAGGTCTGCTTGATAGGGATGCAGACGGACTGCCGGATGTTGCGGAAGAGATCGTAGGGACAAAGAAGACAGGCGCTGATTCAGACCAGGATGGTCTGCTTGACCTCGCCGAGTTGCAGCAAGGGCTAAATCCATTGGATGGTTTTGCGGTGGCGACAGGCGTCATCTCCATTACCGCAACCAAAAGCAGCGCTGAAGCCGTGGCTGTCATCGGCTCGACCGAAGGCAAGTCCGATTTAACGGTGTTGCTGGCAACCGGAAATAACGGCCTTGCGGTGGTCGATGCGTCTCATGTTACTAAAACCAAAGTCTTGGCCGAGTTGGATTTAACCGGTAATAACACCGATGTTGCGGTTGATGCGGTGCGCGGTATTGCTGTGCTTGCAGCCAATGATGCCGGTTTGCACATCGTCGACATTTCCAGCCCATCCAGTCCGGCGTTACGGCAAACACTGGCCTTTGCCAGCCCGGTATCGCATGTCGAGGTGCGTGACGGCATTGCCTATGTGACCACCGGCAGCGATCTTGCGAGCGTCGATTTGAACACCGGAGAGGTTCGCTCCACGCTGAGTTTGTCGTCATTGGGAGGCGGCACGCTGACCGATCTGGCGATCGATGGCGATACGCTGTTCACGATGGACGGCAGCCGAGTCCTGCGTTCAATTTCCATTGTTGGCGACGTGTTGACGCTGCTCGATAGCCTGACATTGTCCACCGGAGGCGGCCGCTTGTTCGTCGGCGGCGGTGTTGCCTATATCGGCGGTACCGGTGGCTTCCAGCAAGGTTTCAGCACCGTTAATGTCGCCAATCCGGCCGATCTGCTCCTGTTAAGCAACCCGGATGCGACCAACATCACCAACGGCGCAATCGTCGCCAACGGTTCCGGACTTGCGGTCAGTATCGGTAATTTACCGGGTATTGGAAATAGGGTGCAGGTGATCGATGTCTCAGACCCGAGCGATACCAGCGCTTTCATCACGCAATACGATTTGTCGGACGCGCCGAGAGACATCACGCTGGCCAATGGCCTGGCCTTCGTTGCCGACGGCAGCGGCGGCCTACAAATCGTCAACTATGTCGGTTTCGATACCAAAGGCATTGCGCCGAATGTAGCGATCAGCGTCGAAGGCGTCGATGCAGATCCTGCGACACCGGGAACTCAGGTGCTCGAAGGCCGCACCGTGCGCGTCATTCCGACCATCAGCGACGACGTGCAGGTGCGTAATGTCGAATTGCTGGTCAATGGCCAGGTCGTATTTAATGACATTGCCTTCCCGTTTGAATTATTTGCCCAAGTTCCGACCATTGCAGTCGGCGGTTCGGCAGTGAACATCCAGGTACGGGCCACCGATACCGGCGGCAATGTCGCGTTGTCGAATCTGGTCATGCTGGACGTGGTGCCGGATACCTTCGCGCCGGTCGTCTCCTCGGTCAGCGTCGAGGACGGCGCGCGGCGCTTCTTCGTGCGTTCGATCGATCTGGTCTTCGATGAGCCGATCGATACGACACGTCTGAATACCTCCGGAGTATCACTGTTGCGTGCAGGTAACGACGGTCTCTTCGGTACGGCCGATGATGTGTCTGTGCCCGTCACCTTAGACAGCCGGGCTTTCGGTCAGCGGGTCAGCGTATTGATCGATGGCTTGTTGCCTCCGGGTGAATATCAGTTCACCCTTGATTCGTCCATCATCAGCGACCGCGCGGGTAATGCGTTGGCCGATCCGGTCGTGCGCCATTTCACCATTCGTCCTGCCAGCGATGTGAAAGCTGCGATGGGTGTGCCCGAGATCGCCACGGCGCCATCGGCCAACCCCGGTCAGCAGATCGGCATTGCCGTGCCGTTTGATCCGGCGACGGCCAGGGCCGAATTTTCTGTCATCGATGCGGCGGGTACCCGCTCGACGACTGTCGTTTCGGCCTTGCGTACCGATACGACGAGTGGCATAGCCTACTTCACCGTGCCGCTCAACGCCGTCACCGGCGATGCCGTGGTGTATTCGCTGGTAGGCAACACGCGTACCGATTTTGCCGACGGCACCTTCCCGCTGCAAATCATCCCGACGCTAACGGGCGTGGAAGTGCAGAGCGTGGCGAGCGACGGCAGCAGCGCGGTGGTCGTATTGCGCGGTACCGGCTTTATCGAAGGCAACAACAGCGAATACCGCTTCGGCAGCGACGCCGGCGGCGTCGTGGTGCTGGATGCGGGCGTCAGCGCCGGCGCGGACGTGCAGCAGATTTATGAGGCGGCACTCGGTCAAAACATCAACGGCCAGGTGACGCTGACCGTGCCGCTGAGCGCCGGCGCCTTCGGCCCGATCAGCGTGAAGACCGCGGGCGGTGTCAGCGCCAGTTTCAGCGTCAGCCTGAGCGGCATCATGGCCACCGCCTTGATCGGCACGCCGGCGAATGCGGCGGTCGCTTCCGCCAATCCGGGGCAAGCGATCACGCTGAACGGCGCAGGCCTCAGCACGTCCACCGACGTGCTGCTGCGCTACACCGACTACAGCGGCACCCTGCAAACGATCAAGGTCAGCCCGATCGACGCGGCGGCGGATGGCAGCAGCGCCACGCTGACCGTGCCGCTGGAAGCCAATGGCATCGTGAGCCTGCAAGTGTTCGGATCGAGCAGCCAGCCGCAATTGCAGATCGTGCCGGTGCTGGAGAGTACCAACTTTGACGGCAATCTCCATTTATACGGCGCCGGCTTTGTCGAAGGCGGCAGCCAGTATTCGGTGGGCGGCGCCAGTGTCATGGACAGCGTGATCAACGATGGCGTCGACGTCGGCAACTACTACAACAGTGTGCGCGACGTCCAGGTCAATGGCGGCTACGCGGTGTTGGACAGCGCCGACCTGGCGCGCTTCGGTGAAGGCACGGTGACGGTGACGACCGCGGGCGGCACCTCGGCCGCGCTCGCATTGAACGTGGTCAAACCGGGCAGCGAGTCGGCCAGCGTCGGTACATTGTCCGACGTGGCGGTCGATCCGGTCAGCGGCGCGCTGTGGGTGGTCGACAACGCGAGCCCAGGCCATCTGCACCGCATCGACCGGAGCACCGGCGCCATCGCGCAGACCCTGACGCTGGATACGGCGACCTACGGTGCTCAATCCACCGGCAACTATGCCGGCCTGCAGGTCGTGTCACAAACCTTCAGTCTGAACGGCGTCAACGTGCCGTCGGGCAGCCTGTTGTTGTTCAATGGCTCGGGTACGGATACCGTGGTGGCGATCGATCCTGGCACCGGTGCGGTGATCACGAAGTTGCCGCTGGCGCAAAACCACAACCTGACCGCCGGCGTGTACGACGCGGTGACGGGGCAGTTGTTCGTCTTGTCGGAGCAAAGCAATGCGATGATCAAAATTGACCCGGCGACCGGCGCGACGGTCAGCCAGATGGCGCTGCCGCTGAATGTGCAAAGCTGGGCCGGTCTGGCGATCGACCCGATCGACGGCAACTTCTGGATTGGAAGTTATTACGGCGGCACGGTGCTGGTCAAGGTCGACCGCAGCGGCACCGAGTTGCAACGGGTCGATCTGGCGAGCCAGGGCGTCCACAGTAACACCCTCAGCGGCCTGGCCTTCGATGCCGATGGCGCGTTGATGGCGGCGACAACTCAGGGCGGTGTGGTCAAGGTTGATCTCGATCACGATCCTGCCGTCGTATCGGCCACGCTGACCGAGGTGGTGGCGACTGCCACCAACGGCACCGCGGCCGCTGCCGGCGCTGCCGCGGCCAATACCGGGCAGGTCATCGAACTGCGCGGTACTCATTTCGGTCCCGGCACGCAAGTGCTGTTCAATACCCGTAACAATGAGGGCGTAACCGGCATCGTCGCCGTGCGTCCGCTGCTGATCAATGCTGACGGCACCCGCTTGCAAGTGGTGGTGCCTGAATTGGCCACCACCGGCGATATCCGGGTCACCAACATCGGCACCAGCAATCTGGGCTTCAACAGCTACAACGACGCCATCTATCGTCAAGTCACCGCCAGCTTCACGGCCGGCAGCGACACGGCCTTGATTCGCTTTGGCGATGGAGGGCTGGAAGACTTGAATAACGAAAGCTGGGGCATCGACAATGTCGTGGTCAAGCAGGGCGGCACCCTCGTGTTCAGCGACAACTTCGAAGGCGGCGCCAAGGCCAACTGGAGCAATCTGGCGACGAATAAAGACGCCGTGGCCAACTTCAGCGAGTTCTCCGGTCGCTTCAACAACAACGGTGGCCAGACGCTGAGCCTTAGCGGTTTGAGCGCGGGGCAAAACTATACGGTGAGCTTCGATCTCTATGCGCTCGACAGTTGGGATGGCAGCGCGACTAGTAATGGCCCTGACTTGATCGACGTCTCGGTCGATGGCGTCAGCGTATTGCACGATACCGTCAGCAACTATAGCCTGCTCAACGCCCAAAGTCTCAACGCCAGCGCCGGTATCCGGCTGCAAATCGTGCCGACCCTGACCGGTTTGAGCAGTGGCCGCCCGGGTGAGGAAGCCCTGTTCTCTTTAAACGGCAGCGGCTTCATGGAAGGCGCCAGCACGGTGACCATTGGCGGCATGACCCAGATCGACAACGTGCTGAATCAAAGTCCGCTGGATGTGAGCGGCAACAACACCAGCCTCAGTGTGGTGGCGCCGTTGACCCTGGATGGCCCGATCCGCATCACCACCGAAGGCGGCTTTGCCGAAATCCCGGCGCCGAGCTTCGGCGTGCAACCGCTGGTCAGCTTCAGCGGGCTAAGCGCCAGCGCGATCGACGGCGTGCCCACCAACGCCGGCGTGGCCTCGGCGATCACCGGCCAAAGCATCGTGCTGACCGGCCAAGGCTTCACCAACAACACGCTGGTGCAGTTCCAGGGTATCGACGACAGCGGCCGTCTCGGCACCATTACCCGCACCGGCAGCGTCAGCAACAATGGCACCACCCTGACGATACGAGTGCCCGCCTTGGCGCGCAGCGGTCAGGTGAGCGTCCTGGGCAGCAATACCCACTTCGATCTACAAATCGTCCCGACCTTGCGTGCCGTGGGCGGTGCCGTCGCGACGGGCAATACCCTGGTGATCGAAGGCTCCGGCCTCACCGCCAACGACCTGATCGTCAGCATCGATGGTCGCGCGGTCGGCGACTTCAGTGTGCGCACCTTGTATGACAACACCGGCAGCTCCGTCGATCAGCAACTGCTGACCCTGAGCGTGCCGAATGGCATAGGCGCCGGCGTGATCAGCGTCAGCACCGCCGGCGGCAGCGCGACCTTGCGCAGCGGCGTGACCTTGACCGCCCTGGCCGACATGACACCGGCAGCGGAAGTGGGCAACACCCTGAGCGAGGCGCAAGTCTTGGCGGTGGGCAACAACCAAAGCCAACGGATACTCAGCAGCATCGGCGGCGATTTGGCCGGCTTGGACGTCGATCTCTATCGCATCGACGTCGATGCCGGCGACGTGTTGAGTCTGAGCGTCAGCGGCATCGGCAACTCGCGACTGCGGGTGTTCGACGCCAATGGCGTACAGTTGACGGCTCAGAACTATAGTACGAGCGGCACTGCCGCCTTGCGCTGGACCGCGCCGAGCGGCGGGTCGTACTATCTGGGCATCAGCGGCAGCGGCAACAGCAACTATGATCCGACGGTCGCCGGTAGCGGTACGTCTTCGACAACCGGTAACTACGCCTTGAGCATCGAGCGCCTGGCGGCCGGCAGCAGTCGGTTGAGCGGCATCAGCGCCACGGCCGCCAGCGGTACGGCGGCACAAGCCGGGCTGGCTTCGGCCAACACCGGGCAAACCATTACCCTGACCGGCAGCGGCTTGCTGGCCGGCGATCAGGTGGTGTTCAGCGTCATCGACAGCAGCGGCAACGTGTCCGAACAAACCGTCACGCCGGTCAGTGTCGCGGCCGACGGCAACAGCCTGACCGTGGTGGTGCCGACCAACGCGGCCACCGGCCATGTCCGCCTGGCACGGGATACCGCGGGCCTCTTGCTGCAAATCGTGCCCACGCTCAGCGATGTGAATATGGGCGTGGGCGGCAGCTTCATCGGCGGCAGCTTGACGCTGAGCGGCAGCGGCTTTGCCGAAGGCACGACCGCGGTCTGGCTGGGGGCGTCGCAAGTGGCGGATACCAGCCGCAGCTACGGTATCAATGCCAGCAATACCAGCCTGAGCCTGACCGTGCCGAATGGTGCGAGCACCGGTCCTATCCGGGTGAGCACCGTGGGCGGCACCAGTGCCGCCTTCGGCTTGACGCTGACCGGCATCACGGCCAGCGCGGCCAGCGGCACAGCCGCCGGTGCTTCGGCCAATCCGGGACAAGTCATCGGCCTGAACGGCAGCGGCTTTGATAGCGGCCTGGACATCGTGTTTGAGACGATAGACAGCAACGGTAACCGCGCCGAAACCATCGTGCGTCCGAATACGGTCAATGCCGAGGGCACCCAGGTGCAAGTCACCGTGCCGCTGAATGCGGTCAGCGGCGTCGTTCGCGTCATCGGTGACGGCAATGGTGCGGCGCTAGCGCTGCAGATCGTGCCGACAGTCACGGGAGTTGAAGTGCAGAGCGTGGCGAGCGACGGCAGCAGCGCGGTGGTGGTATTGCGCGGTACCGGCTTTATCGAAGGCAACAACAGCGAATACCGCTTCGGCAGCGGCGCCGGCGGTGTCGTGGTGCTGGATGCAGGCGTCGGCGCCGGCGCGGACGTGCAGCAGATTTATGAGGCGGCACTCGGTCAAAACATCAACGGCCAGGTGACGCTGACCGTGCCGCTGAGCGCCGGCGCCTTCGGCCCGATCAGCGTGAAGACGGCCGGCGGTGTCAGCGCCAGTTTCAGCGTCAGCCTGAGTGGCGTCACGGCCACCGCCTTGACCGGCACGCCGGCGAATGCGGCGGTCGCTTCGGCGAATCCGGGGCAAGCGATCACGCTGAACGGCGCAGGCCTCAGCACGTCCACCGACGTGCTGCTGCGCTACACCGACTACAGCGGCACCCTGCAAACGATCAAGGTCAGCCCGATCGACGCGGCGGCGGATGGCAGCAGCGCCACGCTGACCGTGCCGCTGGAAGCCAATGGCATCGTGAGCCTGCAAGTGTTCGGATCGAGCAGCCAGCCGCAATTGCAGATCGTGCCGGTGCTGGAGAGTACCAACTTTGACGGCAATCTCCATTTATACGGCGCCGGCTTTGTCGAAGGCGGCAGCCAGTATTCGGTGGGCGGCGCCAGTGTCATGGACAGCGTGATCAACGATGGCGTCGACGTCGGCAACTACTACAACAGTGTGCGCGACGTCCAGGTCAATGGCGGCTACGCGGTGTTGGACAGCGCCGACCTGGCGCGCTTCGGTGAAGGCACGGTGACGGTGACGACCGCGGGCGGCACCTCGGCCGCGCTCGCATTGAACGTGGTCAAACCGGGCAGCGAGTCGGCCAGCGTCGGTACATTGTCCGACGTGGCGGTCGATCCGGTCAGCGGCGCGCTGTGGGTGGTCGACAACGCGAGCCCAGGCCATCTGCACCGCATCGACCGGAGCACCGGCGCCATCGCGCAGACCCTGACGCTGGATACGGCGACCTACGGTGCTCAATCCACCGGCAACTATGCCGGCCTGCAGGTCGTGTCACAAACCTTCAGTCTGAACGGCGTCAACGTGCCGTCGGGCAGCCTGTTGTTGTTCAATGGCTCGGGTACGGATACCGTGGTGGCGATCGATCCTGGCACCGGTGCGGTGATCACGAAGTTGCCGCTGGCGCAAAACCACAACCTGACCGCCGGCGTGTACGACGCGGTGACGGGGCAGTTGTTCGTCTTGTCGGAGCAAAGCAATGCGATGATCAAAATTGACCCGGCGACCGGCGCGACGGTCAGCCAGATGGCGCTGCCGCTGAATGTGCAAAGCTGGGCCGGCCTGGCGATCGACCCGAACGACGGCAACTTCTGGATCGGCAGTTATTACGGCGGCACCGCGCTGGTCAAGGTCGACCGCAGCGGCACCGAGTTGCAACGGGTCGATCTGGCGAGCCAGGGCATCCACAGTAACACCCTCAGCGGCCTGGCCTTCGATGCCGATGGTTCATTGATGGTGGCGACGACTCAAGGGGGGGTAATAGAGGTCAGTCTGAGCTGATGGGCGATCCCCGCTTTCAAGCACCCGCTTGGAAACACCGATTCGGAATCTCTAGCTTCCAACGATAGGAGGCTGGAGTTTCTAGCACCGTCTCCCAACCTGGCGGTTGGGAGACGGTGCAAAACGGTTCAAAAACTTGGGTCATTCAGTTAATATAGCGGCCGGATTCCACGCCTTGATTCAGAAATTTTAAGACCCAATAGCCTCGGAAGCGTTAATGAATACGGCAGAGCGGATTAACTCCAGCACGGAAGGGCAATTTGGTTTTGAATCTGATAACGACAGGCAAAATTTTGCGATCCCTTCGAATAAACCTCCTCACGGTGATGCGCCCGATGCATGGAAGGCGCTGAGCCAGACATTAAATATTCGTGAGCTTTGCCAATGCTGGCTGAGTTTATGTGCGCAGCAAATCACCGACTTTAATTGCGGCCTGATCGTACTCAAGGGCGAAGGCGAAGAAGCCTTTGTGCCCGTTGCGGCTTTGCCGATAGGCAAGCTGGATCTGGGCGTGTTGGCGATGAGCGCACAGACTGCCCTGGCGCAGCGTTCCACTGTCGAGATGCGGGCTACGGTCAAGGCCATGCCGGGCCCGGGTTCTTTAGTCGTTACCCATATTGCGCAGCCGATCGAAATTCAAAATACCGTCTATGGTGCCTTTGCCATCGGCGTGGCGTCGGATAACAGGCACGCCATTCAACTTGCTCGTCAACAACTGTCGTGGGGGGCGGCATGGTTGACCCAATTCTTCTGGCGCGAAGGGTATCAAAAACTGTATCTGGCTTCCGAGCGTTCGAGTTGGTTACTGGACTTGCTGCTCGTGATCTCGGAAAAAGACGAGTTTCAAGAAGTATTGATTACCTTGGTCAACAATCTGGCAACCCAGTTGAAATTAAAACGGGCCAGCCTGGGTTGGGTGGAGAAGGGTGAGTTGCGGGTCAAGGCAATTTCCAACACGGCGCATTTTCAGCGCTCTCATGAAGCGGTTCAGGTTCTATCGCGCGCGATGGAAGAGGCGTACGATCAGCGTCACAATATCCTTTGGCCGCGGCAGGATGAGGCGAAGAACGAGTCACAACCGTCAAGGCTAATCACTAGCGATCACGAGGCATTGCTGGCAAGCGATGCTGTCGATGCCGTGGCTTCGTTTCTGATTCAGTTGCCCGGGCAGGTCTTGGGTGTATTGACTTTCGAATATGATCAGCAGGGACGGCCCAGCGCCAATGACGAGGTTCTGGGCGAAGCCTTGGGCTCGGCTTTGGCGCCGCTGTTGCTGGAAAAACAGCAGGCGGACCGTTGGTTGGGCGGCAAATGCCATACGCGGCTTCGAAAAATTAAATCCGCCTTGTTGGGCGACGAGCATCCCGTGTACAAGCTGGCCGCGATCACAGGCGTGCTGTTGGCGGCGCTGGTGTTCGGTGTCCAGGGAGAGTTTCGGATTACCGCCAAAACGGTCATAGAGGGCTTGATGCAGCGCGCGATGGTCGCGCCGTTTGAAGGCTTTATCGGCCAAGCGCCTGTACGCGCCGGCGACCGGGTCAAAGCCGGCCAATTGGTGGCAAGCCTGGATGATAAGGATCTGGTCTTGGAAAAAGTGCGTCTCGACAGTGAAGTGACGCAAAATGTGCGCAAGTATCGCGATGCCTTGGCCAAGCATGACAGAGCGACTGCCAGCGTGGTGGGGGCGCAGTTGAATCAGTCGGAAGCGCAATTGGGGTTGGTGAATGAAAAGCTGGAGCGCGCGTTTATCCGGGCGCCGTTCGACGGCATCGTGGTTTCGGGCGATCTCAGCCAAAAGCTTGGCGCACCGGTGGAGCAGGGCAGTGTTTTATATGAGATTACCCCCCTGGATGCGTACCGTATCATTCTGAAAGTCGACGAGCGTGACATCAGTTATGTGCAGCCAGGCCAATCCGGCCAGTTGACGCTGACGGGTCTGACCGGTGAAATCTTGCCCTTTACGGTGAAAACGGTGACGCCGGTCGCCGTCGCCGAGGACGGTGTAAATTATTTCCGCGTGGAAGCGGAGTTGGCGGGCGAAAAACCGCTGTTACGGCCGGGGATGGAAGGCGTGGGCAAAATCAGCGCGGGAGAGGACAGTCTGTGGCGAATCTGGACGCGCCACTTTGTCGATTGGTTGAGTATCAGCCTTTGGACCTGGTTGCCTTAAATGTCGCGGTTTCTGGATTCTTCGTGGCATCGGGTCGCCGAGTTAAAGCCGCGCCTGTCGCACCATGTGCAAGTGCAAAGGCATCGTTATCGCTGTCGGCCATGGTATGTGCTGACCGATGTCAACAGCGGCCGCACACATCGTTTGACGCCAACCGCTTTTAAACTGCTGGACGGCATGGACGGCGTGCAGACCATGGAGCAGGTCTGGCAGCAAGCGGTACAGCAGTTGGGTGCGGAGGCGCCCGGACAGACCGATATGATTCATCTTTTGGGGCAACTGCACGCCAACGATTTATTGGTGTGCGATGTCGCGCCCGATAGCGCGGAACTGTTCGCGCGTTTCAACAAACAGTCCCGCGGCTTGTTGTGGAAAAACCTGCGCAACCCGTTGTCGATACGTATCCCACTTTACGACCCCGATCGTTTTTTACGGGCGACACTGCCCTTGGTCAAGCCGCTGTTTAGTATTGGGGGGCTGATCGTTTGGGCGGCCTGGCTGATTGTGGGCGCGCTTTTGGCCGCGCAGCATTGGGAGGTGTTGACGGAAAATATCGCCGATCGCATATTTTCAACGCAGAACCTGGTCATGATGTGGTTCATCTTTCCGCTGGTGAAGGTGCTTCACGAATTGGGGCATGCCTATGCCGTGCGGGTCAGGGGCGGCGAGGTGCACGAGATGGGGATCATGATCATGATCGGCATGGTCGTGCCTTACGTCGACGCGGGCGCTTCGTCGGGCTTTCGCAGCAAGTGGCATCGGGCGCTGGTTGGCGCGGCGGGCATGATGGTGGAGTTGGCGCTGGCGAGTTCCGCCATGGTGCTTTGGACCTTATTGGAGCCGGGGGCGGTTCGATCCGGGCTTTACAACGTGATGATCATCGCGAGCGTGTCGACATTGATCTTCAACGGCAACCCGCTGATGCGCTACGACGGGTATTACATTTTTGCGGATTTGATTGAAATCCCTAATTTGGCGGCGCGAGGGCCGCAGTATTGGCGGCATCTGGTCAATCGCCATGTATTTGGCGTCTTGAAGCCGGCAACGTTCGATGCCGATCTGGGCGAGCGGCGTTGGTTCTTAGTCTTTACGCCGTTGTCGTATGTCTATCGCCTGACCGTGATGATGGGCATCGCCGTTTATTTGGCGGAAAAACTGTTGCTGATCGGGCTCTTATTGGGGCTTTGGTATGCGTATTCGTTAGTCGTTCTCCCCGGCTACAAGGCGGCGGTGTATGTGCTGACGCATCCGAATCTCGGCGCGACGCGGCGCCGGGCCGTTACGATCAGTGGCGCGTTTGTATTGGCGTCCATTATCCTGATCGGCTTGGTGCCACTGCCTTTACGCACCCAGTTCGAAGGCGTGGTGTGGCTGCCGCCGCAGGCGGAAGTGCGTGCCGGTCGCTCCGGCTTCGTGCGGCGCATCGTCGTTCCTTCTGGCAGCAGCGTGGCTCCCGGCGATGTGCTCGTGGAATGCGAAGACCCCGAACTGCAAGCTCAGATTGCCGTTTACCGGGCGCGTGTGGAGGAAATCAAGGCTCGGCGGATGACCGAATGGAAGGCGGATCGTAATCAGGCCGAAATTACGCGCGAGGAGCTGATACAGGCCGAGGCCGAGTTGAATAGGGCATTGGCGCGTGCGGACAAACTGCAGATTCGCAGCAACATCGGCGGTCGTTTTTTCATGGATCGCGAGGCCGATTTGCCGGGGCGTTTCCTGCATCAGGGCGATAGGGTCGGTTTCGTGGTCAACCGGTCCAGAGACATCGTGCGTATCATCGTACCGCAGGATGACATTGATCTAGTGCGCCGCGATGCCGATTCCATCCAGGTGCGCCTGGCGGAAAATCCGGACAGGCTGATCCCTGCACGCCTGTTGCGCGAGGTGCCGGCGGCAGATACCGAATTGCCGAGCCTGGCGTTGGCGACCGAAGGGGGAGGGAAACAGGAACTCGATCCGCGCGAACAAAGTCATTCGAAGGCCTTGAACCGATTGTTTCAATTCGATTTGATCTTGGCGCAAACATCTGACGACGATGACAAGGGGCAGCCTTTGGCGGTTTTGCCCTATGGCACGCGCGCTCACGTCCGCTTTATTCACCGCCCGGAATCCCTCGCGCAACAGGCTTGGCGGCGGATCAGGCAGTTGTTTTTGTCGCGGCTGGGAGTCTAGGCGTGTCGAAGGTGATCGCGTGTCCGAGCGAGTCTTACGCCAAAGGCCCTTACCCCGAGCGGGCCGATAGCCGCGAATTTGCGATAGACCGTTGGCTCAGGGCGACATCGGCGCGGTTTCTTTCGGGGCTGGGCAAATGGGACCGCAGTTCGGACCGATTTATCGCTTGTGTCGAGCGCAGGGGCGACGGTTTGCAAGGTTTGCCCGTGGCCGACCTGCAAAGCCGGGTGCGCCGGGTCGCCCTCGATCTTCGACGGCGGGGCTTGCAGTTTGATGCGGTCGTGGAAGCGTTTGCACTGATTCGGGAGGTGTCGGCGATCACCTTGGGCAAGCGCCATTACAGCGTGCAATTGCGGGGCGGTTATGCCTTGATCCGAGGCCATATCGCGGAAATGTCCACCGGCGAGGGCAAGACATTGACCGCAACGCTGGCCGCCGCCACGGCGGCTTTAGGGGGAATGCCGGTCCATGTCGTGACGGTCAACGATTATCTGGCGGCTCGCGATGCCGAGGAAATGGAGCCTTTGTATCGTGCGTTGGGGCTGAGCGTCGGGGTGATTCAACAGGACCTGTCGCCCGAGCAAAAACGTGCCAATTATGCGGCCGACATCACCTATTGCACCAATAAAGACTTGGGTTTCGATTACCTGCGCGACCGTTTGCAGTTGAAAGATTGGCCGAGCCGGAGCCGCATCAATTTGAAGCGCATGCTGCACGGCGAGGCCTCCGTGCCCGACTTGCTGCTGCGCGGCCTGCACTTCGCCATCGTCGATGAAGCCGATAGCGTGCTGATCGATGAAGCCAGAACGCCGCTGATCATTTCGGGCAATGGCGAAAGCTATATGACGGAAGATATCTTCAAGGCCGCCATCGCGGCCGCAGAGGCGTTAACCCCGGACAGCGATTATGAACTTGCGGCGCCTGAACGCGTGGCGCGCCTCAAACCGGCGGGAATCGCCAAGGTTAGGAAACAATGCGCCGGACAATGCGGCATTCGGCATCTGGAGTCGGTATGGACGGATCTGGTCACGCAAGCTGTGACCGCGCTGCATCTTTATCATAAAGACCGGCATTATCTGGTGAGGGATGAAAAGATACACATTATCGATGAATACACCGGGCGCTTGATGTCGGATCGCACTTGGGAATACGGCTTGCATCAGCTGATTGAGGTGAAGGAACAGTGCGCCGTGAGTCCGCAAAAAATTACCCTGGCGCGCATCACTTACCAGCGCTTTTTTAGGCGCTATCTGCACTTGTCCGGCATGACCGGAACCGGTAGGGAAGTCGCTGCCGAGTTGTGGTCTGTCTATCGCTTGAAGACGTCCAAAATACCGACGTACCGTCCCGTACAACGGATTCACTACCCGCCTCGCGTATTTGCCACGCAGGAGGATAAGTGGTGGGCCGTGGTCGAATCGGTGCGTGTCGAAACGCGCGAGCGCGGCCGGCCTGTGCTGATCGGTACCTGCTCGGTAGCCGCGTCGGAACACTTATCCGAACTTTTGACGCAGGCCGGCCTCGAGCACCGTTTGCTGAACGCCAGACAGGATGCGGAGGAAGCCCAGCTGGTGGCGGCCGCAGGACAGGCCGGCGTGATCACGGTGGCGACCAACATGGCGGGCCGGGGGACCGATATCAAGCTGGTACCCGGGGTCAAAGACCGGGGTGGCCTGCACATCATTCTGACGGAGTTTTCGGAGTCCGCCCGAATCGATAGGCAGCTTTACGGCCGGGCAGGGCGGCAGGGTGACCCGGGCAGTGCCGAAGCGATTGTCGCTGTCGAGGACGATTTATTCAGGCACCATCTTCCTGGCTTCATGCGGGTTTTTCTGCGCTTGGCGGTGGTCAGTCCTGGCTGGATACGCGTGTTTCTGTCTTTGGCGCAATATCGCGCGGAGCGGAAGAATGCGCGCATTCGTGAACAAACCTTAGTTTCCGATCGAAAGATCGATCGCATGCTGGCCTTCGCCGGTAAGGAGTCTTCTTGAAATCAAGTGGTAAATCAATAGGGCTAGTCTGTTTATTGGGGCTAGGAAGCATCAGTCAAGCGGCGGATGCCAAGTCGATCGAGTGCCTGGTCGAGCCAAGCCAGGTCATTGAAGTCAAGGCGCCCATTGAGGGCTTGATCGAAAAAGTGAATGTCGACCGCGGAGATTTTGTTAAGCAGGGGCAGGTTCTGATCAGTCTGGACATGGGGGTCGACAAGGCGCGCTATGATCAGGCGAAATTCAAGACGGGCATGCTCGGCGCACAACTGGCGGCGAAGAGCCGGCTGGAGTTTTCAAACAAAAAATTTGGCCGCGACGAGGCGCTGTATAAGGATCTCTATGTGTCCGAAAACGACCGGGACGAGTCGGAAAGCGGGATGAAGCTGGCTTCGGCGGAACTGGTGGAAGCCAAGGAAAACAACAGCGTTGCGGCATTGCAGGTGCGGGAATATCAGGAGTTGATGAAACTGAAGGAGCTGAAAAGCCCTTTTGATGGGGTTGTACTCGAGCGCTCGCACCATCCGGGGGAAGTCGCCCAGGCCAATGATCATCAGCCTATTCTCAAGCTGGCTAAGATTCAGCCGTTGTTCGTCGAAGTGGTGTTGCAGGCATCGGCTTTGGGCAAGGTGCATGTCGGCGATGAAATCAAGATTAAGCCGCTGCCCGAGGGAGTCGGCGAATTTCTAGCGAAAGTGACGGTCGTCGATCCGGTGCTCGATGCGGCGAGCGGAACTTTGGGTGTTCGCCTGGAGGTTGCGAACAAAGATAAGCATATTCCGGGCGGCATCAGTTGTCAGGCGGAGTTTCCAACTTTGTAACCTATGGATTTTATATTGGACGCTTCGGAAAAATGAAAAAAATCTGCGCGATTTTACTGTTTGTGATGACGGCTGCTCCGGCTTTTTGTCAAGACCTTCTGGACATTTACGATCTTGCGTTACAGAACGACCCGGCGATCCAGGAAGCCGAAGAAAAACGTAATTCCTTGCTCGAAGCCAGGCCGCAAAGCTTGGGGCGATTATTGCCAACCTTGACGATTGTCGGCGGGCTGAACGCCAGTCGTTACGATACGACGAATACATTTACCGATCAGCAGCTTGGGGCGCAACAATTTTGGGATAGCAACGTTTACCTCAAGCTCTCGCAGCCGATTTATCACCATGACTATTGGCTACAGTTTAGCCAAAGCGATAATCAAATCGCAGAGGCCGAGGCGGAGTATGTGGCTGAGCAACAAAATCTTTTGATCAGAACGGCCAAGGCTTATTTTGCCGTGCTGCAGGCGCAAAGCAATTTGAGTTTTGCCCAAGCCGAGAAGGAAACCGTTGCGCATCAACTGCAAGAAATGCAGCGCCGTTTGGCTGTAGGGAGTGCGTCTCTAGGTGATTTGCAGGAGGCGCAGGCGGGCTATGATCAGAGCCATGCCAGTGAAATTGATGCCGAGCGCAAATTGCAGGCGTCGAAAACGGCGTTAGCGGAGATCATCGGCGAGGCGGATGTGGAATTGAATAGGTTGCGCGAAGATATTCCTCTTTTCGTGCCGGAGCCGAATAATCTCGATAAATGGCTTGCCCTGTCGCAACAAAATAACTTTACGCTGATAGCCGCGCAGCATCATGCCGAAGTGCTGCGCAAAGAGGTGGATGTTCAGTCGGCCGGGCATTTGCCCACCTTGGATTTGGTCGGCAATGTGGGCACGACCGACACCGATCGTCCGGCAGGCTTGGTATCCAACTCCCAGACGATTGGCGTCCAACTGAATGTGCCGCTCTATATGGGGGGCGGGGTTGAGTCGAAAGTCCGCCAGGCGAAGCACCAATTTGCAGCGGCGAAGAAGGCTGTCGATAAACAACGCCGAGCCGCTGAACGTTTGGTTCAGGATGCCTATCAAGGCCTTGAGTTTTCTATTCATCAAATAGCGGCTTTACAATCTGCACAGCGTTCGACCCAAATCAGCGTGGAAGCCGTTCAAAGAGGCTTGCGGATAGGCACGCGAACCATCGCGGATTTACTGAATGCCAACAAGAATTTTTCGCGCGCTCAACGCGATCATGCGCAGGCGCGATACGATTACGTCCTGAATAACCTGCTGTTGAAGCAGGCGGCGGGGGCGTTATCGCGGCGTGATTTGGAAGCCATTAATGTGTGGCTTAATTGATGCCTATTGCACGCTTATATAGGGGAGCTATTGAATACCGAGATCGCCGTGTCGAGAGTCGGGCGAAAACCTTCCGGGAAAAATTGATATAATGCGGCTTATTTCGGCAAGCGCTTTGATATTCCGTTTCAGCAAATTTTGTTGCGTGTCACTTGCGAACGAAATCGTATGTCGGCAATCCAATGGCTTGCATATGACGCTGATTTGCGACTCTTGCGAAGCCAATTGAAAACGTCCGTGGGCGGCTATGCCGCTCTGCTGGCAAAGAGTAAGAATTGAGGATTATTGTGACCTACAGAGTTTCCCGCCGCTTTTTTATCTCGGCAATGTCCGTGCTGCTCGCCAGTTGCGCCGGCGAGGGGCCAAGGCCGTACGAACAATACGGCTACCCAAGTCCGCAAATGCCGGCCTCGAGGCCCGTCATGCAGCCGCCCGTCGCGCAATATCCGGGGGGGCATAGTCAGGCGTCGCCCTCTCGTGGCTATTCGTCAGGGGGGCTTGCCGGCACTTACGCCAATTACCCCGCCGTGCGCGGCTTTATTCAAGATATGGTGCGCAAGCACGGGTTTTCGGAAAGCTATCTGAACGGGCTGTTTTCCCGCGCCAACCGTCTCGATTCGGTGATCCGTCTGGAAAGCCCGGAACCTTCGCAGGGGCCTTCCAAGCCCGGCAGTTGGACGCGCTATCGGAACAAGTTTCTGACCGCGCAGCATATCGAAAACGGGGCGAACTTCTGGCTCGAGAATGCGGACGTGTTGCAGAGGGCCAGCGCTTCATACGGCGTCGATCAGGAATACATCGTCGCGATCATCGGCGTCGAAACCTATTTCGGCCGCAATTTCGGAAAAACGAATATCTTCGATTCATTGACGACGCTGTCGTTCGACACCCACCGGCGTTCGCAATTTTTCATGTCCGAACTCGAAAGCTTCTTGCTGATGGCGCGCGAGGAAGATTTCGATCCGCGCGAACCGGAAGGCTCCTGGGCCGGCGCGATGGGCTACGGACAATTCATGCCGAGCAGCTTCCGCCGTCTGGCGATCGATTTCAATCACGATGGAAAGCGCAATCTTTGGCATCCGCATGATGCGATCGGCAGCGTCGCGCATTATTTTTCGAAGAGCGGCTGGCATTATAATGGCCAGGTCGCCAGGCCGAGCAACGGCGAGCGAAATGCTGATGGCGTAATCGAATTGAGCGCCTACGAAGGCAGCGAATACTGGCGCATCTTTCCCAATTTCAAGGTGATCAAACGCTATAACAACAGCAACAAATATGCGATGGCCGTGCATCAACTGGCGCAGGCGATCAAGCAGCGCGTGGCGAGTTCGGGGGCTTTGATGCGTGCCTCCAGCGCGAGATAATCACCTTAACCTACTTATGCTTGACATCACTGCCATTAAGTGAAAGATGGCCAGTCCCTTCTCCCCCCCGGGAGAAGGGGAAAGCGGCCTTAACTTAATGGTATTGGTGCTTGGCGTGGGAATGCGCTAAATTCTAAAAGCTCTCAATGACATCACCAAAAACGTTAGACATGAAGTCCTATCTCGAAGAAGACATCGGCTCCGGCGACATCACCGCCGCGATCATTCCGGAGACCGTCACTGCCGAAGCGGAGGTGTTGACCCGCGAGGCGATGGTGCTGTGCGGGCAGGCCTGGTTCGATGCGGTCTTCAAGGAACTGGACCCGCGCGTCCGGATCGATTGGCTGTGCGCGGAAGGCGAGGCGGTCGATGCCGGCGCAACCTTATGCCGGCTCGGAGGTCCGGCCCGCGCGCTGCTGACCGGCGAACGCACCGCGCTGAACCTACTGCAAACTTTGTCGGCGACCGCGACCGTTGCGCGGCGCTATGCCGAGGCGGTGGCCGGAACCGGCTGCAAGGTGCTCGATACCCGTAAAACGATCCCGGGGCTCAGGCAGGCGCAAAAATACGCGGTCGCGGTCGGCGGCTGCCATAATCACCGCATCGGCTTGTACGACGGCGTATTGATCAAGGAAAACCATGTCATGGCGGCGGGCTCGATCAGCGCGGCGATCTGGATCGCGCGCGAGCTGACCGCGGTGCCGGTCGAAGTCGAGGTCGAAACCCTGGAGCAATTGCAGGAAGCGCTCGCGGCCAAACCCGACCGCATCATGCTGGATAATTTCAGCCTCGACGACCTGCGCAGCGCGGTCAACATCACGGCCGGCCGGGTCGAGCTCGAAGCCTCCGGCAACATCGGCCTGGATAACATTCGCACGATCGCCGAAACCGGCGTCGATTTCATCTCGATCGGCGCGCTGACCAAGCATGTGAAGGCGGTCGATTTGTCGATGCGGATCAAGCTGGCGCACGGATGATCGACAATCCCGACCAGCTTGCAAAACTGATCAGCCACGGCGTCTATGTGATCGGCGTCAGCGACGGCGAGCGTCAAAACGCCTTCACCGCCGCCTGGGTGATGCAGGTCTCCTTCGATCCTTTTCTGCTGGCGGTCAGCATCAATCCCGAGCATTATTCCTATCAACTGCTCAAGGCCGGCGGCATTTGCACGGTCAACGTGCTTGGCTGGGACCAATATGCAATCGCGGAACATTTCGGCCGCTCGGTCAAGGACAAGATGGCCGGTTTCGACTGGCGTACCGGAGTAACCGGCGCGCCTGCACTCAGTTGCGGTCTGGCCTATTTCGATTGCCGGGTCAGTCATTATGCCGAGGCCGGCGATCACCAGATCGCGGTCTGCGAGGTGCTGGCCGGCGCTATGCTGCATGCGGGGCAGCCGCTGCTTTACAACCAGACCGGCGACCTGGACGGCAGCAGCGAGTTTTATAAGACATAATACAGCGCGCTGCCGGTTTAAAGTTCGTCCCGTCAGTATTCTTTCGAGTAGCCGGAGGATTATAATGGCGGACGCAACTCAGTCGAGCCCAGGAGATCGAGTCATGGCCTTACAGAAGGTACACGAAGAAATTGATCTGACCGAGGAAGAGTATCTCAAATCCGAGCTGACTTCCGACATCAAGCACGAATTCATCGACGGCCAGGTTTATGCGATGGCCGGCGCGGGGTATAACCATAACTGCATTGCCGGCAATGTCTTCCGGAAATTCGGCAACCACCTCGAAGGCAATCCCTGTACGCCTTTCATGGCCGACATGAAGGTCCGGCTCGGCAAGGATTACGTGTACCCGGACGTGGTCGTCGATTGCAGCAAGATGAGCGGTGCCGACACCTATTCAGAAAATCCGCTGCTGATCGTCGAAGTCTTGTCCCGGTCGACTCGCAAGACCGATGCAACCATAAAACTGCTGCGCTATATCAACCTGCCGTCCGTGCAGGAATATGTGATGATTGAATCGGACTTCGTGTCGGTGCAAGTGCTGCGCAGGCATAAACATTGGCTGTCCGAATATTATTTCCTGGGCGATTCGGTAACGTTCGAATCGATCGGACTGACGCTGACGGTCGAAGAAATCTATGACCGCGTGGACAATGCCGATATGAATGAATTCCGGCAGGAAATGCAGTCTAAAGAGTAGATGACATTTCCAACGGTTTTCGCATCATGAAATCAGAAGCTATCGAGACCCGCGATGCCTTGCTGATCATCGATATTCAGAACGACTTCCTGCCCGGCGGCAGCCTTGCGGTATCCGGAAGCGTGCAAATCATTCCTGCCATCAATCGCTGCATCGAGAAATTCAACACGCTCGGCCATCCTATCTTTCTGACGCGCGACTGGCATCCGGTCGATCATTGGTCTTTTGCAGGACAGGGCGGGCCGTGGCCGCCGCATTGCGTCGCGGAGACATTCGGCGCCGAATTTTCGGCGAGTCTGTTGCAACCGAAGACGGTGCAAGTGATTTCCAAAGGCGTGCGGCGTGAAAGCGAGGGGTACTCGGATTTCGAGACCCCGGATTTACGGGCGAAACTCGAACGCGCCGGCATCAGTCGGCTCTTCGTCGCCGGTTTGGCGACCGATTATTGCGTCTTGCGCACCGTGCTCGACGCACTGAAACTGGGCTATCAGGTTTTTTTATTGCAGGATGCTGTGCGCGCGGTCAATGTGAAGCCCGATGACGGCGACAGGGCCTTGCAGACGATGCGGCAAAACGGCGCCCAATTGATAAGTTCGGACCAAATTCCATGATCGCAAGCGGCGCGTTGTTGACCGATCTTTACCAGTTGACGATGCTGCAAGGCTATTATCGGCAGCACATGCAGGACACCGCCGTATTCGAATTGTTCGTGCGCAGGCTTCCGGCCAGCCGTGGATTTTTGGTCGCGGCGGGGCTCGAACAGGCGGTCGATTATCTGCGAAATTTGCGATTTACGTCCGCCGAGTTGGACTGGCTGCAAGGCACGGGATTTTTCAAAACGGATTTCTTGCAGTGGCTCGAAAATTTCCGTTTCACCGGCGGCATGCATGCGATGCCCGAAGGCTCCGTGTTTTTTCCGAACGAGCCGATCCTGCGTATCACCGCGCCGATCGCCGAAGCGCAATTCGTCGAAAGCCGTCTGATCAATATCCTGCATTTCCAGACCCTGGTCGCTTCGAAAGCGGCGCGTTCGGTGCTGCTCGCGCCGGATAAAAAGCTGGTCGAATTCGGTTTCCGCCGCGCGCATGGTGGCGAGGCCGGGCTGTTGGCGGCCAGGGCCAGCTATCTGGCCGGTTTCAGCGGCACCGCGACGGTCGCCGCCGGCCGGCATTTCGGCATTCCGGTGTTCGGCACGATGGCGCATTCCTTCATCCAGGCGCATCAAAACGAAAGCGAGGCTTTCGAGCATTTCGCACTCGCCAATCCCGATAATGTGGTGCTCTTGATCGACACCTACGATACCGAAGCCGGCGCGCAGAAAGTCGCCGAACTCGCGCCGAAACTAGCCGCTTTGGGCATTCCGATCAAGGGCGTGCGGCTCGACAGCGGCGATCTGGCCGCGCATGCGCGCCATGTGCGCGCTTTACTCGACGCGGCGGGCCTCAATGACACGACCATCTTTGCCAGCGGCAATATTGACGAATACAGTCTTGAACAGTTGGTTTTGAAAAGAGCGCCGATCGACGGCTTCGGCATCGGCACCCATCTCGACACCTCCGAGGATGCGCCGTATCTGGACTGCGCCTACAAACTGCAGGAATATGCCGGCATCCCGCGCCGCAAGCGTTCCGAAGGCAAGGCGACCTGGCCCGGAACCAAACAGGTGTATCGGCGCTTCGATGCTGACGGTAAGTTGGCCGGCGATACGATCACGCTGGCCGATGCGTCTTGCGAGGGGAAACCGTTGCTCAAGGCGATTATGCAGGAAGGCAAACTGGTCGAGCCGCTGCCGGCGCTTGAACAGAGCAGGGCGTATGCGAAAGAGCAATTAAGCCGTTTGCCGGACGGTTTGCGGGTATTGAAAAATGCGCCGGTTTATCCGGTGCATTTTTCCCCGGAACTGCGAGAACTGACCGAGCGCATGGATATGGACACCGAACTTCATTAAAGAAAAAAACAGTGTTGACTTTATACGGGCGGGTTAATTGTGGAATAGTTCGCCAATTGTTCGCCGACAGCCCAGCGAATCGATTTTGCCCGTTTCGCACCAATTCCGGCAACCTCCAACAAGGCTTGCTCGTCGGCCGTGAGAACGGCTTCAATGCTGCCGAATGCTTCCAATAGGTTATAAGCGATGTCCGGACCTATTCCGGGGAGCGATTGGAGTATCCGCAGTTGGGTTTTGCGTTTGCCTTTGGGGCGCTTGCCTTTGAGCAGTCGGGGCGGCGTCTGCCGGGCAATTTGGTCGAACTGGCGGGCAGCGTAAAGCATCAGTCTTGCGCTTTCTTCGGCGTCGGCGGAACGCAGTAAGGGAATGCCGAGAAAAAGGGTGAGACTGATAATCGCTCCTTGTAAGGCCTCGCGCCGCATGCCGCTCTCGGACAGATCATGCGGGCGTCCTTCGAGGATGATGGCCTTATGAAGCGGCGATGCGGCGAGGCGATTACCTTGTTCGAATAATCGGCCGTCCTTCAGGGAAACGGCGAAATCGTGTAGCGTTTTTCGCTCGAACAACAGTCTTTCGTTTAGTAGGTAATCGCCCACGGCCAGACGACGCACCGAAACCTCGGTTCCGTTTTGCCTTCTAAACGCTTCGATGACGCCGGATTGGCTTTCGCGGTCATCGGCGATAATTTGAATCGTTGACATGAGGCTAACTCGATGATTTGCTCGGCGCGGCGGATGGCTTGACTTCATCGACCGATATTATAATGGCGTGAAATCCGAACTCGCATCCGAATTCAAACGCGAATACATCGGCGGCCAGACTCATGCTATGGCCGGCGCGGGATATAGCCACAGCTGCAATTAGTGCGATAATGTTATACTTGTATAACATGTATTGATAGAGGATATGCCCATGTTAGCGATACGACTGCCTGAGGACCTGGAAAAACGTCTGGATTCACTCGCAAAACTGACAGGACGGAGCAAATCGTTTTATGCACGGCAAGCCATCGAGCAGCACTTGGACGATATGGAAGACGTTTATCTGGCCGAACAGCGTTTGACTGAAATTCGCGCCGGGCGAACGCAAACCATTCCGCTCGAAGAGGTGCTGAAACAATATGGTTTGGAAGATTGAGTTCGACCCGGCCGCGGAGCGCGAACTGGCGAAATTGGATAGAACGGTTGCCCGCAGAATTTTAAAGTTTCTCACTGAGCGGCTTGCGCAATCGGATAACCCGCGCAGCTTGGGCGCCCCTTTGACGGGATCAAAGCTTGGCGATTTTTGGAAATACCGCATCGGGAAATATCGCGTTATCGCCCATATCGAAGACGACATTATGACTGTGCTGGTTTTGAAAGTAGATATGCGGAGCGATGTGTATAAGCAACAATAAGCCTCATAACATGGCTAGGCCTGCATCGCCTGGGCGCTTACAAACTTCGACGAACAAAGCGAAATTTGCTACAATGCGCGGGTTAATTACCGATTCAACCTGATCTTTCCGCAGCACATCGCCGGCGTGTCTGGGAAGGAATGTAGGAACCAGCAGGGCCGGTCAGCGCAAACAGCGTGGCGGCTTTGCTTAGAATGAAGTGGCCATGTCAAACTACGCGAAAGAAATCATTCCTGTAAATCTTGAAGACGAGATGCGGCAGTCCTATCTCGATTACGCGATGAGCGTGATCGTCGGGCGCGCCTTGCCGGATGTCAGGGACGGCCTGAAGCCGGTGCACCGCCGCGTGCTGTATGCGATGAGCGAGCTCGGCAACGACTGGAACAAGCCTTATAAAAAATCCGCGCGCGTCGTCGGTGACGTGATCGGTAAATACCACCCCCACGGCGACACCGCGGTCTATGACACGATCGTGCGGATGGCGCAGCCGTTTTCGATGCGTTACATGCTGATCGACGGCCAGGGCAACTTCGGCTCGGTCGATGGCGATTCCCCCGCCGCGATGCGTTATACCGAAGTGCGGATGGCGAAGATTTCGCATGAATTGCTCGCCGATCTGGACAAGGAAACGGTCGATTTCATTCCGAACTACGACGAGTCCGAGTCCGAGCCGAGAGTGCTGCCGACCCGAATTCCGACCTTGCTGATCAACGGCTCGTCCGGCATCGCGGTCGGCATGGCGACCAATATTCCGCCGCATAATCTGAACGAAGTGATCGGCGCCTGTCTGGCGTTGATCGATAATCCCGAAACCACGATCCGCGAACTGATGGATCACCTGCCGGGGCCGGACTTCCCGACCGCCGGCATCATCAACGGCGCCTCCGGCATTTACAGCGCCTATACGACCGGCCGCGGCAAGATTTATCTGCGCGCGCGCTGCCATTTCGAAGACATCGGCGACAGCAGCCGCCAGGCGATCATAGCGACCGAACTGCCGTATCAGGTCAACAAGGCGAATTTGCAGATCAAGATTGCCGAACTGGTCAAGGAAGGCAAGATCGAAGGCATTTCCGCGATTCGCGACGAGTCCGACAAAGACGGCATGCGCCTGGTGATCGAGCTGCGCCGCGGCGAGATGCCCGAAGTCGTGTTGAACAATCTGTACAAGCAGACCCAGTTCCAGACCGTGTTCGGGATCAACATGGTCGCGCTGCTCGACGGCCGTCCGCACTGCCTGAATCTGAAAGAGATTCTGAGCGCGTTCATCGATCACCGCCGCGAGATCGTCACGCGCAGAACCGTCTACAACCTGCGCAAGGCCAGAGAGCGGGCGCATATTTTGGAAGGTCTCGCGATCGCGCTGGCGAACATCGATGAGATGATCGAACTGATCAAGACCTCGGCGAGTCCTGCGGAGGCGAAGGCCGGCTTGTTGGCCAGAACCTGGAATGCCGGGCTGGTCGCATCCCTGCTCGATCGCGCCGATTCCGACCGTTCGCGTCCGGAAGACTTGCCGCCCGAGTTCGGCATCGTCGGCGGCCTATACCGTCTCTCCGAGACGCAGGCGCAGGCGATTCTGGAGCTGCGTCTGCACCGTCTGACCGGCCTCGAACAGGACAAGATCGTCGACGAATACAAGGAATTGCTGAGACTGATCGACGGCTATCTGGAAATCCTGGGCAGCGACATTCGCCTGATGGAAGTCGTGCGCGAAGAGCTGGTCGAGATTCTGAACAATTACAGCGACGAACGCCGCACCGAAATCATTCAGGACCGCCTGGACTTGTCCGAAGAGGATCTGATCACCGAGGAAGACATGGTGGTCACGATGTCGCACGAGGGTTACGTGAAGGCTCAGCCGCTCACCGACTACAAGGCGCAGCGGCGTGGCGGCCGCGGCAAAATGGCGATCGCGACCAAGCAGGAAGATTTTGTCGATAAACTGATCGTCGCCAACAGCCACGATACGATTCTGTGTTTCTCATCGCTCGGCAAGGCCTACTGGCTTAGGGTGTATCAATTGCCGATCGCCAGCCGCACCTCGCGCGGCAAGCCGTTCGTGAATCTGCTGCCGCTGGAGCAGGGCGAAAAGATCAATGCGATGCTGCCGGTTCAGGAGTTCAGCGAAAATAAGTATATTTTCATGGCGACCTCGCTGGGCACGGTCAAGAAGACGCCGTTGAACGAATTCGAACGCCAGCGTACCGGCGGCAAGATCGCGGTTGATTTGCAGGAAGGCGATCGCTTGGTCGGCGTCGCGATCACCGACGGCAGCCAGAATGTTTTAATGTTCAGCAGCGACGGCAAGGCGGTCTGCTTCAACGAAACCGACGTCAGGCCGATGGGCCGCAACGCGGCCGGCGTGCGCGGCATGCGCCTGGCGGCAGAACAAGAGGTCATTTCGTTGATCATCGGCACCGAAGGCACGGTCTTGAACATCACCGAAAACGGCTACGGCAAGCGCACCCGGCTCGAGGAATTCCCCTGCCATAACCGCGGCGGTCAGGGCGTGATCGCTATTCAAACCTCGGAGCGCAACGGCGCCGTGGTGGGTGCGGTGCTGGTCAACGATCTGGATGAAATCATGCTGATCACCGACGGCGGCATTTTGGTGCGCACTCCGGTCGAAGGCATCTCGGTCGTCGGCCGCAACACGCAGGGCGTCACGATCATTCGTCTGGATAAAAAGGAAAAGGTGATCGGCGTCGATCGGATCGAAGGCCTGGCCGGCGAAGAGGACGATGAAGATGTCGATGTCGATGAAGTCGTCGGCGAACAAGGCAGCAACGAACAAGAGACTGCATCGGATCAGGATGCGGACGATACAGACAGCGAATTGGAATCAGGAGAAGAGTGATCATGTCACGAGTTTTTAATTTTAGCGCCGGCCCCTCGGCATTCCCCGAAGAAGTGTTGGTCCAGGCGCGCGATGAAATGATCGAATGGCGGGACAGCGGCATGTCGGTGATGGAAATGAGCCATCGCGGCAAGTTTTTCTCGATCATCGCCGAAGAGCTGGAACAGGATTTGCGCGAATTGATGGCGATTCCGGAAAATTATAAGGTGCTGTTCCTGCAAGGCGGAGCGACCGCGCAGTTCTCGATGATTCCGCAAAACATTCTGCAAGGCAAGACCAAGGCCTGCTATGTGAACACCGGCGCCTGGTCCGAAAAGGCGATCAAGGATGCGGGCAATTATTGCGAGGTGGTGCTCAGCGCGAATTCCGAAGCGTCCAAGTTTACGACGATTCCGGACGTGGCCGGCTGGGCCATCGATCAGGATGCGGCGTATCTGCACTATACCTCGAACGAAACGATCCACGGCGTCGAATTCCAGTCTATCCCGGACAGCCAAGGGCTGACCCTGGTGTCCGACATGTCGTCGAATATCCTGTCGCGTTCGGTCGATGTAAGCCAATTCGGCATCATCTATGCCGGTACGCAAAAGAACATGGGACCCGCCGGTGTGACGGTCGTGATCGTGCGCGACGACCTGATCGGCCATGCGCCGAAAACGACGCCGCAGGTATTCAATTATGCGGATCAGGCCAAGAACGGTTCGATGCTGAATACGCCGGCGACCTACAACTGGTATCTGGTCGGCCTGGTACTGAAATGGTTGAAGGCGCAGGGCGGCGTGGCCGCGATCGAGCAGCGCAATATCGCGAAAAGCGCGCTGTTGTATGATCTGATCGACATGTCATCCCTCTATAACAACCCTGTCGATGTGCCTTACCGCTCGCGGATGAACGTGCCGTTCATCCTGAAAGATCAGGCGCTCGACAAGCCTTTCCTGGCGGCGGCGGAAGCGAACGGACTGTTCGAGCTGAAAGGCCACCGTTCGGTCGGCGGCATGCGCGCGAGCATCTACAACGCGATGCCTGAGGCCGGCGTGAAGGCCTTGCGCGAGTTCATGGCCGAGTTCGAAAGAACGCACTAAGCTCAGGTCGAAGCCGGAGGGAGCCCCTATGTCGTCTGTCAGACCTCTTGCGGAAATCAGAACCGAAATCGATGCGATCGATGCGGAAATTCTGCAACTGATCAATCGGCGTGCACAATGCGCGGAAGAGGTCGCGAAGACCAAGATCGCCGAAGGCGAGCAGGGCACGTTTTACCGGCCCGACCGTGAAGCATTGGTGTTGCGGCGGATTCAAGATTTGAATCAGGGGCCGCTGCCGGATCATACCGCGATGCGCTTCTTCCGCGAGCTGATGTCGGCCTGTCTCGCGCTCGAAAAGCCGCTCGAAGTGGCTTTTTTGGGCCCTGAAGGCACTTTTTCGCAGCAGGCGGTGTTCAAGCATTTCGGCTCCTCGGTGAATACGATACCGGTCGCGGCGATCGGCGATGTGTTCAACGCGGTCGAGCTGGGCAAGTGCCATTTCGGCGTGGTGCCGGTCGAAAACTCGACCGAAGGCGTGATCAATCATACGCTGGACCGCTTTCTGATTTCGCCGTTGAAAATCTGCGGCGAGGTCGAAGTGCGCGTGCATCAAAACTTGATGGGGCATGCCGAGTCGCTGTCCGAGATTACCGAGATTTTTTCGCATCAGCAGTCGCTGGCGCAGTGCCGGCTTTGGCTCGATAAGCATCTGCCTCAGGCGAAGGTGACCGCGGTCAGCAGCAATGCGGAGGCCGCGCGTCTGGCGTCGAGCAATAAGCACACCGCCGCGATCGCAGGACTGGCGGCGGCCGAGGTCTATCAGTTGCCGGTGCTCGAAAATAATATCGAGGATCAGGCGAATAATACGACCCGCTTCATCGTGATCGGCAAGCAGGATTCCGCGCCGACTGGCAAGGATAAAACTTCATTGGTATTTTCGACCGGCAACCAGCCGGGTGCGCTGTACCGGGCGCTGGAGTCGTTTGCGAAATTCGGCATCGGCATGGTCAACATCGAATCGCGGCCGTCTCGTCAGGGCTTATGGGAATATGTGTTTTTCATCGACATCGACGGCCATAGCGAAGACCCGAAGGTCGCGGAAGCCTTGGCCCTGTTGAAAGCCAATGTGAACATGCTCAAATTGCTCGGCTCCTATCCGAAGGCCGTGCTTTGATTTTTTCGGCTTAGTGCCGCGACCAGACGACGAGACCTTATGACCACAGCGCTATCCATTTCCCAACTTGCCGTTGCCGGCGTTCAACAACTGGTTCCTTATGTGCCCGGCAAACCGATCGAAGAATTGCAGCGCGAGTTAGGGCTTGAGCGCGTGATCAAGCTCGCATCGAATGAGAATCCGTTGGGGCCGAGCACCAAAGCGCTGGCCGCGATGCGAAAGACATTGTCGGAATTGGCGTTGTATCCGGACGGCAGCGGTTTCAGTTTGAAAAATGCCTTGGCGAAGAAGTTCAGCGTCGAGCCTGCGCAAATCACGCTCGGCAATGGCTCGAACGAAATTCTGGAACTGGTCGCGCGGGCATTTTTGGCGCCCGGCCTGAATGCGGTTTTTTCCCGGCATGCCTTCGCGGTCTATCCGATCGTGACCCAGGCCGTCGGTGCCAAGTCGGTCGTCGCGCCGGCGGTGAATTACGGACACGATTTGCAGGCGATCCGGGCGCGGGTGAATGCCGAGACCCGCGTGGTGTTCATCGCCAATCCGAACAACCCGACCGGCACGCTGCTGCCGCAGTCGCAACTGGAAGAATTCATCAAATCGCTGCCGGCAAGTTGCATCTGCGTACTCGATGAGGCCTATTACGAATTCGTGCACCGCAAGGGCGAGCAGGATGCGATCGACTGGCTCGGTCAATGCCCGAACCTGGTGGTCGCGCGCACCTTCTCGAAGGCTTACGGCCTGGCCGGACTGCGCATCGGTTATTGTTTATCGAGCCCTGAAATGGCCGATATTCTGAACCGGGTCCGGCAGCCGTTCAATAACAACTCGCTGGCCCTGGCCGCCGCCGAAGCCGCGCTCGACGACAGCGAGCATCTGCAAAATACGATCAAAAACAATACGCTCGGCATGAAGCAGCTGACCGAAGGTTTCAAGAACCTCGGCCTCGGCTGGATTCCGTCGGCCGGCAATTTCGTTTCGGTCGATCTGAGCGAGCCCGCAGCGCCGGTCTATGCGGCCTTGCTCCGCAAGGGCGTGATTGTCCGACCGGTCGCAAATTACGAAATGCCGAATCACCTTCGGATCAGCATCGGCACCCAGGAAGAAAACAACCTGTTCTTGCAGGCGCTGACCGAGTGCTTGAATAATGCCTAAATTTCATGTTTAACCGCCTCTGCATCATCGGCGTCGGCCTGATCGGCGGTTCGATCGCGCGCGCGGCGCGCAGCCGCGGCCTGGCCGCCAGCATCGTCGGTTACGGCCGCGAACAGGAGCGGCAGAACCTCGAAACCGCGAAACGCCTGGGTGTGATCGACGACTACTTTCTCGATATCGAGTTGGCTCTCGAAGGCACGGATGCAGTCGTGGTCGCGGTGCCGGTCGGCGCGGTCGAATCGGTGTTTGCTCTGCTGAAACCGTATTGGTCGAATGCTTGCGTCTACAGCGATGTCGGCAGCACCAAGAGCAATGTGATCGCGGCCGCCGAGCGTGTGTTCGGCCGCGTTCCGGGCAATCTGGTGCCCGCGCATCCGATCGCGGGCGCCGAAAACAGCGGCGTCGAAGCCGCGCTGCCGGACTTGTTTCTGCGCCGGCGCCTGATCATCACCCCGCTCGATCATACCGAACCTGCCGCACTGAACAAAATTCAAATTTTTTGGGAGCGCATCGGCTCGCTGGTGTCGGTGATGAGCGCGGAGCATCACGACGCGGTATTGGCCGCGACCAGCCATTTGCCGCATCTGCTCGCGTTCGCGCTGGTCGACATGCTCGGGCGGCAAGACGAACAGTGCGAAATCTTCAAATACGCGGCCGGCGGTTTTCGCGATTTTACCCGCATCGCCTCGAGCGACCCGACCATGTGGCGGGACATCTGCACGGCGAACAAAGACCAGTTGATCCCGCTGCTGCATCAGCTGAAGACCGAATTGGACAAGATTGAACAACTGCTGGCGGACAACGACGGCCGGCGCCTTTTTGAAACCTTCTCGTATGCCAAAAATGCACGGCAACGCTTTTTAGACCAGTTAGAAAATTAATATGAGCAAATCCATTACTTTCAAAGTCAATCCGGGCGGCAGTTTACAGGGCGAGGCGCGGGTGCCGGGGGATAAATCGGTTTCACACCGATCGATCATGCTGGGCTCCCTGGCCGAGGGCGTCACCCATGTGAAGGGCTTTCTCGAAGCGGAAGATGCGCTGGCGACCCTGCAGGCGTTTCGCGACATGGGCGTCAAGATCGAAGGCCCGGTCAACGGCGAGCTGACGATTTACGGCGTCGGCAAGCATGGTTTAAAAGCGCCGGAAAAAGAATTGTATCTCGGCAATTCCGGCACCTCGATGCGTTTGCTCAGCGGTCTTTTGTCAGGGCAGGCGTTCGATTCGGTGTTGACCGGCGACAAGTCGCTGTCGGGCCGGCCGATGAAGCGGGTCACCGAGCCGTTGAAAGCGATGGGCGCGGAGATCAAAACCACCGAAAAAGGCACGGCGCCGTTATATATCACCGGCAAGGCCGGGCAAATGCAGGGCATCGATTACACGATGCCGATGGCGAGCGCGCAGGTTAAATCCTGCCTGCTGCTGGCCGGCATGTACGCGCAAGGAGACACTTCGGTGACCGAGCCGGCGCCGACGCGCGATCACACCGAACGGATGTTGTCAGGCTTCAACTATCCGGTCAAAAAAGAAGGCAACAAGGTCACGATCAATGCGAACGGCAAGCTGACCGCCTGCGAAATCGACGTGCCGAGCGATATTTCCTCGGCCGCGTTTTTCCTGGTCGGCGCGTCGATTGCGCCGGGTTCCGATCTGCTTTTGAAGCATGTCGGCATCAATCCGACCCGTACCGGCGTGATCGACATCTTGAAATTGATGGGCGCGAAGATCGAAGTTTTGAACGAACGTGTCGTTGGCGGGGAACCTGTCGCCGATTTGCATGTCCAATATAGTCAATTAAAAGGCATCGATATTCCGGAAGCACTGGTGCCTCTGGCGATCGATGAATTTCCGGTGCTGTTTGTCGCGGCGGCCTCTGCGGAAGGGCGAACCCGCCTGACCGGCGCGGAAGAGCTTCGGGTCAAGGAATCGGACCGGATTCAGGTGATGGCCGACGGCCTCAAGATTTTGGGCGTCGATGCCGAGCCGACTCCGGACGGCATGGTAATTCAAGGCGGGAACCCGATCGGCGGCGGCACGGTCGAATCGCACGGCGATCACCGGATTGCGATGGCGTTTTCGATCGCTGGCCTGCGCGCGAACGCTCCGATCACGATCCTGGACTGCCTGAACGTGAATACCTCGTTTCCTGAATTCAAGGACCTGGTTAAACGGCTCGGTCTCGACATCAGCGTCCTGGAGGCATGATGATTCCGGTGCTGACGATCGACGGGCCGAGCGGCGCCGGCAAAGGCACGGTCAGCCGGCTGGCGGCGAAAAGGCTCGGCTGGCATTATCTGGACAGCGGCTCGATTTACCGCGCGCTGGGGCTGGCTGTGACCCAACAAGGTGTGGATCTTGCCGATGCAGCCGCGGTCGCCGGCGTGGCGAAAGCGATGCAATTGGAATTTGAGTGCGACGAGGAGTTAGCCGTTAGACTGGGCGGCATTGATGTGACCGTCGAGATTCCATTGGAAAGCACAGGCAGTATCGCATCGACCGTTGCCGCGATTCCCGACGTTCGCCGGGTGCTGCTGCAAAAGCAGCGCGATTTCAAGCAGTTGCCAGGCTTGGTCGCGGATGGTCGGGACATGGGCACGGTCGTATTTCCGGAAGCCTCTTTCAAGGTGTTTTTGACCGCGAGCGCCTCCGAAAGGGGGTTGCGGCGCTATAAACAGTTGAAAGAAAAAGGAATTGATGCTAACCTAGAGCAAATAACTAACGAGATAGAAGAGCGCGATCGCCGCGACAGGGAACGGGCAACGGCCCCTCTCGCGATGGCGAGCGATGCGCTTTATCTCGATTCTTCCGATATGACGATTGACTCAGTCGTCGAGGAAATCCTGAATTTAGTCCGCAAGGGTTAAAAGAACGGCCGCAATCCTGAGATTAGCGGTTTTTTTCAACTTTGACATTAATTATGCCGGCCGTGTTTTTGGGTTGGCGGGATACAAACAAAATGAGCGAAAGCTTTGCTGCGTTACTTGAAGAAAGTTTAAACAAGACCAAAATGTCGCCGGGCGACATGCTGATCGGTACCGTTGTTGATATTGAAAATGACATGATCATTGTCAGCACGCATGCCAAATCGGAAGGCGTGATTCCGAAGTGGCAATTTTTGAACAACGATGGCGAACTGGAAGTCCAGATCGGCGACGAAGTCGAAGTCGCGCTGGATCTGTTCGAAGACGGCTTGGGAGCTACTCTTCTGTCGCGCGACAAAGCGAAGAGAAATAAGGCTTGGGCCGAACTCGAAAACGCCTTCGAAAAAAGCGAGACCGTTGTGGGCCGCATCAACGGCAAAGTCCGTGGTGGTTTCACCGTGGCGGTTGGCGCGTTGCGTGCCTTCTTGCCGGGTTCTTTGGTCGACGTGCGTCCTATCCGCGATACCGCGTTCCTGGAAAATCGCGACCTCGAGTTCAAGGTCATTAAGATCGACCAAAAACGCAATAACGTCGTTCTGTCTCGCCGCGCTGTCGTCGAAAAGGAATACAGCGTCGAAAGAGAAGAATTGCTGAAGACGCTCGAAGAAGGCGCAGTCGTGACCGGTATCGTGAAGAACCTGACCGACTACGGCGCGTTCATCGACCTCGGTGGTATCGACGGCTTGCTGCACATCACCGATATGGCATGGCGCCGTGTCCGTCATCCTTCCGAATGCGTCGAGATCGGCCAGGAAGTCAAGGTCAAGGTTCTGAAATACGACAAAGACAAGAACCGCGTCTCTCTGGGCATGAAGCAAATGGGTGAAGACCCATGGCAAAACATCGGCCGCCGTTATCCTGCCGGCCATCGCGTATTCGGTAAGGTCAACAACCTGACCGATTACGGCTGCTTCGTCGAGATCGAAGAAGGCGTCGAAGGCTTGGTACACGTCTCCGAAATGGACTGGACCAACAAGAACGTCAATCCTTCCAAGATCGTTCAATTGGGCGACGAAGTCGAAGTGATGATCCTCGAAATCGACGAAGAACGCCGCCGTATTTCTCTGGGTATGAAGCAATGCAAAATCAACCCATGGGATGAATTTGCGGCAACTCATAACAAAGGCGACAAGATTTCGGGCAAGATCAAATCGATCACCGATTTTGGTATCTTCATCGGTCTGGATGGCGGCATCGACGGTCTGGTACATATGTCCGACATTTCTTGGGCCGACGACGGCGAAACCGCGGTACGCGACTATAAGAAAGGCGACGAGATCGAAACGGTCATCTTGGCTGTCGATCCGGAGCGTGAACGTATCTCTTTGGGCATCAAGCAACTGGAGCAAGACCCGTTCCAAAACTTCCTGGCGACCCATGAAAAAGGTAGCCTGGTCAGAGGCGTGATTAAGGAAGTCGATGCGAAAGGTGCGGTCGTGACGCTGGCCGACTATGTCGAAGGCTATATCCGTGCTTCCGAAATTCAACGCGACCGCGTCGAAGATGCGCGCACGCTGTTGAAAGAAGGCGAAACGATCGAAGCCAAATTCATCGGTGTGGACAAGAAGAGCAAGTCAATTTCTTTGTCGATCAAAGCGAAGGATCAGGACGAAGAGTCAACCGCCCTTAAGGATTACACACAACAATCGGCTACGCCGACGTTGGGTGACCTGTTCAAGCAAATTGAAAAATAAACACCATCGATCCGGGACGCGCCGTCTGGCGCGTCCCATTCATGTTATTAATTTTTCGCAGGATTGAATGTGACAAAATCCGAGTTAATCGAAGCATTGGCCAGACAGCAGCCGCATCTGGCAATCAAGGATGTCGAACTGGCGGTCAAATGCATCATCGAAAAAATGAACCACGCCCTGTCAACCGGTGACCGGATCGAAATCAGAGGCTTTGGCAGTTTTTCACTGCATATGCGTCCGCCGCGCATGGGGCGTAACCCTAAAACCGGCGAATCGGTTGCTCTGTCTAAGAAATATGTTCCGCATTTCAAACCCGGCAAGGAATTGCGGGATCGTGTGGACAGCTCTGCCGGCGAATTTGAAATTTCCGGCTAACCGTCAGCGGTTTACCAAAATCCCTACCGTTTTTTCAATTCAATCAGACTGTTTCGACGAAGCATCGGCTTTTACAGTCGAATGTGAGTGGTAAGGTAAGCAACGACAGTCTTTGAAGCCTATTGATTCCGGGATGTCTGGAATCATACGTACTTGGGTGCTGGGGTAAGGAGCGAGCGATTCGCTCCTTCTCTCTAGGGGCTATCGAGAGAAGTTTTAAAAGCGGTGTATTTTGCTGGAATCGGGAAACTCAGCCGGCTTCCAGCTATTCAATCGAAGACGCAGGATGCGACAGACTGGGTCGGCGCATCCTGCAAGCTAGCGTTGTTTTCGCTTAATGATCGCAGCTGGCGCCGTGAATATGGCCATGCTCCAGCTCTTCGCGCGTAGCCTCTCTGACATCGACGATTTCGACATCGAAGGTCAACGGCATGCCCGCCAGCGGATGGTTGCCGTCGATCGTGATATCATCGCCGTCGATATCCACGATCGCGACGATGCCGGGGCCCGCGCTGACATCGGCATGAAACTGCATGCCGACTTCGAGTTGGTCGACGCCTTCAAACATCGAACGCGGAATCACCTGCACCCGTTCAGGCATGAATTCGCCGTAAGCGTCTTCGGCAGGAACCCGCACGGTGAATTGTTCGCCGACCTCTTTGCCGGCCAATGCTTGTTCGAGTCCGGAAATGATGTTGCCTTTGCCGTGCAGATAGACCAGAGCGTCGCTACCGATGGAGCTATCGATCACTTCGCCTTCGTCATTGGTCAGCGTATAGTGGATCGAAACCGCCATATTGTTAGCTACTTGCATGTTGTAACCCTATAAAAATAAAAACTTCTATCATATCGGTTTAATCCGCATTTGTCAGAAAAATATTGCGATATATCAGTAAGAAAGGTTTCGTTTTAGGATTTACTTCCGCGTCTGTGTGCGCCACAAATTGACGATGTCTTCTACGTCGAGATCGACTTTGCCTTCGCGCCAGCCGGTGAAGTAATCGACGTCGTTACTCTTCGGTTCCGGGTTGGGCCGGTAAATCTGCACCCGCGTCGGCAGCGGCGCGGCTTCCCCTACGACCAGCGCCTCGCCGCGGCCGAGCGAAGTTAGAATATCGGTCAGGTCGCCTTCCGCTTCCGGCACCAGGCCGCGGATATAAGCCTGGTCGTCCGGGTTAGTGGTGCGCAGGCAAATGAACGAGCTGCACTGGGCCAGCATCGTTTCGGACAGTTCGGTCGGACGCTGGCTGACCACGCCGATCGACACGCCGTATTTCCGCCCTTCCTTGGCGATGCGCTCCATCATTTTCTTGGTGCCTTCAAACTGGCCGCCTTTTTCGCGCGGAATGTAGGCATGCGCTTCTTCGCAGATCAGCGTGATCGGGAATTCGCGCCGGTGCGGATTCCAGTAGTTGAATTCATAGGCGAGGCGGCCGACCTGTGCGGACACCGCCGGCCTGACGTCGGTCGGCACCGAGCTTAAATCGACGACCGTGATATTGCCTTTTTTTTCGCCCAGGCCGACAAACTCGCGCAGCAACTCGGCCATGCTTTCGGAGTTATTCCGGCGTTTGGGTTTCAGCAGAAAGTCATAGCGCACATCGTTGAAGCGGCTCTGCATCCGGATCAGGAATTCGTCGAACTGGCCGAACAACGCGCCCTGGGTCTTGCCAAAATCCTTTCTTTCCTCGTTCGCGGCCTTGAACTGCATATACATTTCGGCCAGCGAGAAATAGATCGGCGTATCGATCGACACGGCCTGTAGCCCGATCTTCTTGGCCTCCTTGCGTTTGAGCTGCTGCAGGATTTTGCGCATGTATGACATCTGGATCGTCGCGCCGCTGTCGCTGCGGTCGATGAACAGGTCGACCAGTTCGGCATAGGTCATCATCCAGTACGGCATCTCCATTTCCATCGCGTCGATGTAATTGACCATGTCGTCCGGAAATGCCGATTGCACTACGCCGTCTGCGTCCTTCCAGCAATATTCGCCGTGCAGATCGAGCATGATCAGATGGGTTCTCGGCATTGCCCGGATCGTATTCTGGATCAGGCTGGTCACAGTCCAGGACTTGCCGGAGCCGGACTGGCCGAGAATCGCGAAATGGCGGCCGAACAGCGCGCGCGGATCTAAACTCAGATGATAATCCTTATGCGTCGACAACTGGCCGATGTAAAACTGATATTCGCGGAATTTCGAAAAAATCGCGTTGATTTCGTCGAGTCCGACCGCATAAACCTTCGCGCCGGGCGTCGGATAATGGCGCACGCCGCGCACGAACTGGCCGTTGTCCTGAATCTCGCCGACCGGGATTAGCGAAATGAAACGGTCCGACTGGCGCGCGCCGTCGCCGTTATAGCGGTCTTTTTCCCAAATTTTGAACACCAGCGCCAGTACGCCGATAGTGGCCTGGCGGATCACCACATACGAGCCGATATGGCCGGCCAGAATTTCTTCGTTGCCGATTTTAATGATCGGCAACTCGCTGGCGTGTTCCTCGGCGATGCGGGCGTCCATGCCGTCGCCGCGGACTTCGGATAAATAGCCGATATGGATTGGGGCTTGCTGTTCAGACATTGCTTGACTCATCTTGATGGAAAATCTCCATTAAGACTAGTCCAGTTTGGGAGGAGTTGAAGCAGGGGTTGGCGCAATGAAAGTGATCAGTCCGTAGTCTCGATCGGAATCACTTTGTGTTGCAACCTTCTATACAAAATTGTACATTGAACAGAGATATACCCTGAAATATGACCATGCCACAGAGACAATCCAAAGAAGCCGTTTCCATTAATATCCGCGCCAAGGCTAAGCAACGCGATCTGATCGATCAAGCAGCCAGTCGTCTAGGTCGGAGCCGGTCTGATTTTATGCTTGAAGCCGCCTGCCGTGAAGCGGAAGAGGTCTTGTTAGAGCAAGCTTTTTTCTCGGTCGATACGGACACCTTTGCCAAATTTCAGGCGCTTCTCGACCAACCTCTGCCACCGACCGATAAATTACGCCGGCTGCTGAAGACAAAAGCACCTTGGGATAAATGACTGGATTAAATCTCAAGCCGCCCTCGCCGCTTACGGCCGATCACCAGTCAACCAATTTCGACAGTGGCGAGCCTTCCCTAAACGCGAGGCTTAAAAAGCGAGCATTAAAAAAACAGGCAACTGGCGCTTCACGCTGTTTCGTGGTGTGTTCCGGCACGGACGTCATCGGCTACTACAGTTTATCTGCAGGCGCCATATGCCACGAAGCCGCGCCAAAGGCGATGCGGCGAAACATGCCATCCTTCTGTTGGGCAGGCTCGCCGTCGACAAGCGTTACCACAATACAATAGGGGCATCGGTCAGGCATTGCTGCGCGATGCGATGCTGCGGGCAGTCAACGTCTCCGGCGATGCCGGAGTGTTCGCCATGCTGGTTCACGCCCTAATGACCCAGCCAAACAGTTTTATCTGCCGCGCGGTTTCGTGGAGTCCTCTTTACAGGCGACAACGCTGATGATGACAATTGAAACCATCCGGTTAATTTTGGCAGAGCCTGATTGATAATCAACCCGTAGAGCGGATCTGCCATAGATTTGGGGATTGATGGCTTGCTTGAGCGAAAGTGCTGCATTTTTGACCTGTGCCTGGGAGATCAGAAAGTAGCCTCGATGGAGCCCACCTTTTCACCCGCCTGAGTTTGATCGTTCAAAATATTTTCCATCTTCAGCTTCGGGGTGGCATTTGTCATTAAGTAGCTTACAGCTATGAAAAAAAACATGTCTGAAATTCGTTATGCGATAGAAGCGCGTGCTTACGATATCATGGGGTTAGCCGCGCATGATTTCTGGGTCTTAAGGGATGAAAATGGGAATGTTTTAGGTCAATTGCATGGATTGGCAACGAATTCTGAAAACAAAATAAAACCGATCGGTACTTTTGGCGATAAGCTGAAGTTTTATCACTTTGGGCCGCGCGCCCTCTTATTGGGCTCAAACCCGGCATACGATTTGAACTTCATCAGGGACGATCAAAAATTCAAGCGGATGTTTTCCGGAAACCCGGAGGTGATATTAGCCCGATGGGATAATGCCGTAAAAGCTCTTCCGTATCTGAATAGTCTCGAAGTGCCTTACACGCCTTTTGCCATTCTGGGTTTGGCCAACATCAACAGTAACACAGCCTATACCTTGTTAGGCAAGCTCATGGGCATACCCTTGCATAATTTCTCAGGTTACTGGCAGCCGGGATGGGGAAACACCCGTAAAATTCTAACGGCTTCGCAGTTGGCATCCATGCGATACCCGCTAGACTTCTCTGATACCGATTTTGCTTAATGGCCAATAGGCTCAATCTAAAACTGGTTTTTGAATCGATCAGTTCAAGCCAAAGTTTTATACTTTATCAACCCACTCATAAAGCTCGATCGACGCCGGATCGCATTTGCAGCAACCGCCGCCGCAGGCAGTGCCCGAGGGCAGTTTGCGCAGGTTCCCCTTGCTGATCCACTTGCCGAGCATGCCGCGCAGGGCGTCGGCATCGACGTTGAAATGATTGGCCAGATCGATCAGCGCGACGCGGCGCTGTTCCCTGATGTAATTGCGCAGGTCAGACAGGATCAATGGCGGCTCCCTTGTCGATGGTCGGGCCGGATTGTTTGCCGTACCACCACAAGCCGGCGATCACGCCGGCAAACACCGCGATCAGGCCGATGATCCAGGCCAGCGAATCGGTCGGGTGTCCGGCGAACGTCATCGCCTGATAAAAAATCGTCGCGGTCATGTAAGCGAGGCCGGTGGTCCAGAGCAGCACGAACACGGTCCAGCCGCGATTGGTTTCGCGGTAGATCGCGGCGGTCGCGGCGACGCAGGGGGCATACAGCAAGATGAACAGCAGGTAGGCGAAGGCGCCGGCCTCGCCGTCAAAGCTGTGCTGCATCGCGGCATAGGCGCTGGTTTCGACTTCCAGTTCGCTGCTCGCTACCTCGACGTTCAATCCCAAAGGATCGAGCAGTTTATTGGCGATACCGGCCAGATTTTCGGGAATGGTCGCAAGCGCTCCCAGCAGGGCGCCTTTCAGGTCGAATGCTTCATCTTCTGCAGGCGAGGCAGAAGCTGCGCCCATCTGGCTGTACAAGGCATTCAGGGTGCCGACGACCGCTTCTTTCGCGAGCACGCCGGTAAAAATGCCGACCGTTGCCGGCCAGTTGTCGCTGTTGATGCCCATTGGTTCAAATGCCGGCGTCAGGCCGCGGCCGATTTCGCTGAGCACCGATTTATCGCTGTTTTCGCGGCCGAAGCTGCCGTCGGTGCCCAAGGCATTCAGAAAATTCAGCACCAGCACCATCGGCACGATCACCTTGCCGGCATTGAACAGGAACGACTGGAGTCGGTCCCAGGTGCGGATCAGCATGCCGTGCAGGGTAGGGAGGTGATAGACCGGCAATTCCATGATGAACGGCGAGGCTTCGCCCTTGAACAGCGTATGGCGCATGATCAGGCCGGTCAGCACCGCGACGCCGATGCCTAAGAGGTACAGCCCGAAGACCAGGTTCTGGCCGTTGACCGGAAAGAACGCGGCCGCGAACAACGCATAAACCGGCAGCCGCGCGCCGCAGGACATGAATGGATTCATCAGGTTGGTCAGAATCCTATCGCGCGGGTTTTCGAGCGTCCGCGTCGCCATGATCGCGGGCACATTGCAGCCGAAGCCGACGATCATCGGCACGAACGATTTACCGGGCAGGCCGATCATGCGCATAAATCGGTCCATCACGAAGGCGGCGCGCGCCATGTAGCCCGAGTCTTCGAGCGCGGACAAGAACAGGAACAGGAAGCCGACGATCGGGATGAAGGTCGCGACGACCTGGATACCGCCGCCGATGCCCTGGGTGAGCAATACGGTCAGCCAGTCGGGCAGGCCCCAACCGGTCAGCACCACGCCCAGACCGTCGACGAGCAACGCGGCGGCGGCCTGATCGAAGAAATCGACGAAGGCGCTGCCGATGTTGATCGTGAACATGAACATCGCGTACATGACCAAGAGAAACACCGGAATGCCCAGGAAGCGGTTCAAGACGATGCTGTCGATCTTTTCGGATAGATGCCGGCTGACTTCGTTCTCTTTGAAGATTGCACCCTGGGTCAGTTGATTCACGAAGCCGTAGCGCGCATCGGCGGCCAGGATGTCGATCTCGTCATCGGTTTTCTGTTCGATTCGGCGTTGCAAGGTGTTGACGGTTGCGGTCAGCGTGGGGCCTGCGATCTTTTGGGCCAGTGTATCGTCTTCGAGAAGGCGGACGCAGAGCCAGCGCAAGTCGCAGCGATGCAGCCGCGCGGTCTCCCGCAAGAGGGGGGCGAGATCGGCTATCGCTAACTCCAATGCGGGCGCATAGGCGATGTTCAAATTGGGCGTCGGCTTCGCGGCCGCCGCCTGATTGACCGCTTTTTTGAGCGCGTCGATACCCTGCTTGGTCGAGGCGACGATCGGTACGACAGGGCAACCCAGGCGTTCGGCGAGGTAGGCCATATCGATCTTGATGCCGCGCTGTTTGACCGCGTCCATCATGTTCAGCACCAAGATCATCGGCGTGCGCATCTCGATCAACTGCGAGGTCAGATACAGATGGCGCTCGATACTCGAGGCATCGACGATGTTCACGATCAGATCGGCTTCCCTGGCCGCGACGAAATCGCGGGCGACTTTTTCGTCGAGCGAAACCTGATCGTCGGAGGCTTCGAGCGAATAAGTGCCGGGCAAATCGACCAGTTCGATGGTCTTGCCTTCAAAGGCATATTCGCCTGTTTTTTTTTCGACGGTCACGCCGGGCCAGTTGCCGACGTGCTGCTTGGCGCCGGTCAGCGCATTGAAAAGCGTGGTCTTGCCGCAATTCGGATTGCCGACCACGCCGACCGTGAAATCGGCGGCCATCAAATCTTCTCGATTTGGAGTACCGCGGCTTCGTCTTTACGCAAGGTCAGGGAAAAACCGCGCAGGCGGATTTCAACCGGATCGCCCATCGGCGCGAAGCGGGTTACGCTGAATTGGGTGCCGGGGGTCAGGCCCATCGCCAACAGGCGCTTGCGGTAGGCTTTGCCCGTTTTGTCGAAGCCGACGATTTTCGCCAAATCGCCAACGGCAAGTTTTTTCAAGTCAATCAACATAAATCGGCCTTCAAAGTAAACTGGGTACTGAATTGACTAAGTTATCAATAATCATTCTCATTCATGCTGAATATAACATAAAATCGGCGTTTGTAAAACTGGCGCGACAATTTGTCAGCATGAAACCGGGATGCGGGAATTAGGGCGCAATAATGCGTCCTGAATGAGTATAATAATGTAAAAAACGAATCACAACGGAGACCCCTAGTCCATGGCCAATAAAGTCACCATGACCCAATTCCTGATCGAACAGCAGCGTGAATATCCCGGCACGTCAGGAACGTTTACGCTGCTGCTGAACGATATCGTGACCGCCTGCAAGCAGATCTCGCACAAGGTCAACCGAGGCAACCTGATCGGCGTGCTCGGCAGCGCCGAATCCGAAAACGTGCAGGGTGAGGTGCAGAAAAAGCTCGACATCATCACCAACGAGATCATGGTGGGGGCGCTGGACTGGACCGGACACTTGGCCGGCATGGTTTCCGAAGAAGTCGACGAGCCGATCAAAATTCCGGCGCAATATCCGAAGGGTAAATACCTGGTGCTGTTCGATCCTCTGGACGGCTCGTCGAATATCGACATCAACCTGACCGTCGGCACAATCTTTTCGATCCTGCGCTGCCGCGAAGGCGTCGACCCCGAGCCTGAGGATTTTCTGCGCAAGGGCGCGGAACAGGTCTGCGCGGGCTTCGTATTGTACGGCCCTTCGACGATGATGGTGCTGACCACCGGCCACGGCGTGAACGGCTTTACCCTGGATCAGGACATCGGCGAATTCATTCTGACCCATCGCAACATGACGATCCCTGAAGACACCAGCGAATTCGCGATCAACATGTCCAACCAGCGTTTCTGGGAAGAACCGGTCAGACGCTATATCGACGAATGCGTGCAGGGCAAGGACGGTCCGCGCGGCAAGAACTTCAACATGCGCTGGATCGCTTCCTTGGTCGCGGAGGTCTACCGTATCCTGACCCGCGGCGGCATCTTCATGTACCCCTACGATACCCGCGACCCCAAGAAGCCTTGCAAACTGCGCCTGATGTACGAGGCCAACCCGGTCGCCTTCATCGTCGAACAGGCAGGCGGCGCCTGCACGACCGGCCGCGAACGCATGCTCGACGTGAAGCCGCAAGGCCTGCATCAGCGCGTGCCGGTGATATTGGGCTCGAAAAACGAGGTGGATCGAATCGTCCAATATCATTTGGAAAGTTGAGTTAGACAACATTGCCCCGTTAGTAGAATTCCGTTTCGAGGAAATCATGAGCATCGATTGGCACACGACTTACGCCGCAGTCTGGCGGCAGCACAAGGGCTATTTGCGTCCGGTCGCGCGCCTGGACGCGATCCGGCTCGGGGATTTGGTTGGCATCGACAAACAGAAAGCGCAATTGAGCGAGAATACCGAGCGCTTCCTGTCCGGAAAGCCGGCCAATAATGCCTTGCTTTGGGGGGCGAGAGGCACCGGCAAGTCGTCGCTGATCAAGGCGCTCTTGAACGAATATCGGGAGGCGGGTCTTCGCATCATTGAAGTGGATAAACAGGATCTGGTTTATCTGCCGGAGATCGTCGATGAAATCCGCGAGCAGCCGCAGCGCTTCGTTATTTATTGCGACGATCTGTCGTTCGAAACCCAGGACAGTCGCTACAAGTCGCTGAAAAGCGTGCTCGAAGGCTCGATCGAGCTGCCGCCGGAGAATGTGCTGGTTTATGCGACGTCGAATCGCCGGCATTTGCTGCCGGAGCGGATGCGCGACAACCTCGATACCCGTTTGGTGGATGACGAGGTGCATTATTCCGATACGGTCGAGGAACAGATTTCGCTTTCGGACCGTTTCGGGCTATGGCTGGCGTTTTATCCGCATTCGACTCAGAACTACCTGGCTATCGTGGACAGCTATTTCCCGGCTTACGACGGCGACCGTGAGGTTTTGCACCAAAAGGCGATGGATTTCGCGCAACAACGCGCCGCGAAAAGCGGCAGGACGGCCAAGCAATTTTTCAATGTATTTGCAGAATTGGGCGAAGACGAAAATAAGTAAACGCTTCTTTTGGCCCGGCGAGTCAATTGCCCTATTATTTAGTAGCGATACAAAACTATCGCCATTAAAATAATAAACAAGAAGAAAAGTTTTCTCCGATGCCTGTCAATTTTTTCCGTATAACTTGCGTAGCGCCTGTTTCGCCTGTTCGAGAGTTTGCCGCTGTTCCGTGGCCAGATTGTTGCCGGCGCGGTTGATATAAAAAACCAGCATCGACATCGCTGAGCGGAACGGCTCGGCCTTGCGGCGGGAACTGGCTTCGGCCGAATCCCGCAGCGACTCGGCGATGCGCTGCGGATCTTTCCAGGTGAAGACGCCTTTTTCGAGGCTCAGCGCATTGCTTTCGCGGGTGACCTTGGCGGACCATTTGTTCGGCGCGGGCGAGTCGGAATTGTCTGTCATGTTGGCTCCAGTGTTGGCTAATCGATAGCTTCGGCAGTTCAGGTTTGGAGCCGGGCGTGCGTCTGCCGATTGGACTTGCCAGCGTTGGCTCAAATTCATCCTGTTTGTTTTCAGCGGGGCAGGGAAGCTGTCCGTATCGGCCTATGCCATTCTGCTGACAGGGTGGATTTCTTTCTCGGCATTCGCGGCCGGAAAGCCTTTGCCGAAGCCGGCATGATGAGCACGCTCAAGGTCGAATGAGGGGCAATCGGATTTGACTCGGACCTGTTCGTTGCCGGCAACGGCATTTGACGAAATGTCCAGGATTTGGCGTCTGGATTCTGAAAAAGCGAGTGCGGACGTTTATTTTTGTAAACGGGGTGAAAAGGAGTAATATGGAAAACGCTAGATAGTGATCGTTAGGGCGAGTTTTTCAAATCCAGCCTGCAAATGGAGAGAGTGGCCTTTGGGGTCATTATTGAGATGCATGGGTTTTCCGATGATTTGATAGTGAAATCAGAGTGACGAGCCGGGGGAATTGTAGAGCCGCCGCTACGGTTTTCAACGCAACCGAATCCGGGACGCAACACCGGCTAAGAAGACAACTGATTTTGCTTTGCTCGAGGAGTTATTTATGGCTTTTATCATTACCGAAGAACACTTGGCCGCCATTGCGGGGAAACCCACGCCTCTGATGGCCGATCTGGCGGCTTGGATCAATAAGATCTGCCCTGATTACGAGATTGATACGCCGAACGAATACGCGCACTTTTTGGCCCAGGCCTGCCACGAAACCGACCATTTTCGAACGCTTGAAGAGTATGCGTCGGGCAATGCCTATGAGGGACGCAAGGATTTGGGCAATACGCACGCAGGCGATGGTCCCAGATTCAAGGGCCGGGGCATCTTTCAAACCACCGGGCGCGCGAATTATTTAGAATTGGGTCTCAAGAAAGGGCAGGATGATTTGTTCATTAATTCCCCCGAATTACTCGAACAGCCGGAATATGCGGTCTGGAGCGCCTGCGAATATTGGACTTCCCGGCATTTGAACGACCCGGCCAATCAAGCCGATAGGGATATTTTGAAGAAAAAATATAAAAAGCAGGTCCATGACGTTTCTCCGGTCGAATTCATCAGTATTACGATTAATGGCGGGTTAAACGGCATCGATGAGCGGAAGAAATTTTATGCGCTGGCGAAGAGTGTTTTGATATGAATCCACGATCACGTTTTGCGGGGAATCATTTTGCCGGATTAAGCGCAATACCCCGTCTCAGATAACGCAAGGTACGCCCGGATGCGGAGGAGCAAATCACACCGCCGCGCTTAAGTCGGTTTTCGGCGTCCATTTGGCTGCATCGCTGACCGCAAACGGCGGTGCGAACGGAACGGAAGTGGAGTAGTTTCGAGAGGACGGCCCAAGGCGCCGTTTGTACGGTGTTTTGGGCCGGGTGAAGAAAAGTTATTTGCCCAGCAGGGCGGTCACTTCTTCTCTGTTGATCACTTCTTTTTCCTGCAGCAAGTTGGCCAGCTTTTCGAGCATCGGCCGGTTCACGGTCAGGATTTCACGCGCCCGGCTTTCGCCTTCCTCGACCAGCATCTTGATTTCGGCATCGATCAGGCTCGCTGTGATGTCGCTGTAGTTGCGGTATTCGGAGATTTCGGTTTCCAAGAACTGCAACTGCTGGCGCTTGCCGTAAACCAAGGGGCCGAGTTTTTTGCTCATGCCGAGGCTGCAGACCATGTTACGCGCGATTTCGGTCGCTTTTTCGAGGTCGTTTTGCGCGCCGGTCGAAATACTGCCCAAAATCGTTTCCTCGGCGATACGGCCGCCGAGCAGGATCGCAATCTGGTCCTTCAGTTCGTCTTCGGTCGATAGGAATTTCTCCTCGACCGGCAGCTGCAGGGTAAAGCCCAAGGCCGACACGCCGCGCGGAATGATCGAAATCTTATGCACCGGCTGGCCGGTCGGCACGATTTCGGCGACCAAGGCGTGTCCGGCTTCGTGGTAGGCGACGCGGCGCTTTTCCTCGGTATTCAACACGCGGTTTTTCTTTTCGGGGCCCGCCAGAATGCGGTCGATCGCGGCTTCGAAGTCCTGCATTTCGACCTGCTTATGGCCGCTGCGGGTCGCCATAATCGCGGCTTCGTTCGCGATATTGGCGAGGTCCGCGCCGACCAAGCCGGGTGTACGCTTGGCGACCACCGAAATATCGATGTCTTTCGCAAGCGGCATCTTCCGAGTGTGCAGCTTCAGGATTTCGATCCGGTCCAGCAAGTCGGGCTTGTCGACGACGATCTGGCGGTCGAAACGGCCCGAGCGCAGCAGTGCCTTGTCGAGGATTTCGGGGCGGTTGGTTGCCGCCATCACGACTACGCCGACCGAAGTATCGAAGCCGTCCAACTCGGTCAACAGTTGGTTCAACGTCTGTTCGCGTTCGTCATGTCCGCCCATCACGGCCGGTCCGCCGCGCGAGCGGCCGATCGCATCAAGTTCGTCGATAAAGATGATGCAGGGTGCCTTGTTGCGCGCCTGCTCGAACAACTCGCGCACGCGCGCCGCACCGACGCCGACGAACAGTTCGATAAATTCGGAAGCGCTGATATTAAAGAATGGCACCCCTGCCTCGCCGGAAACCGCGCGCGCGAGCAAGGTTTTGCCGGTACCGGGCTGGCCGACCAGCAGCACGCCTTTCGGCATGCGTCCGCCGAGCTTCTGAATCTTTTCCGGATTTTTCAGGAAGTCGATCGATTCGCCGAGCTCCTGCTTGGCGCTGTCAGCCCCGGCCACATCCTTGAAGGTGATTTTCGGCTGCGTATCCTGATGGATGCGGGCTTTGTTGCCGATATTCAGAAACGACTGCGGACCGGCAGCGGTCGTGCGGCGGAGCAGCCATGACCAGATGAACATGAAGATGAAGATCGGAATGATCCAGTTGAAAATCAGGTTGGACAGCCAATTGTCGCCGCTTCTGACCACGAAATCGACCTTGTTCTTCGCCAGCATTTCGGCCAGATCGGTTTGCCAGAGCGGCACGGTCATGAACGGTTTGCCTGTGCTTTCCCCGCTTTCGGGCTTGGTCACGCCGCTGATGTAATGCTCGGAGACGACCACTTTGTCGACCTTGCCTTCCTGCACCAGCGTCAGAAACTGACTGAACGGCATTTCGCCCTGGCGGATTTCCTGCATGTTGTTAAACGCGAGCAGAAGCAGAATGAAGGCGAGTGTAAAAATGATGATTTTTTTTTGCTTCGGGTCAATGTCCGGCGGTTTATGAAGATCGACCGGCGGCTTCTTGTTGGAAAATAAACTCAGTATGCTCGCCAAGAAACTTTTTAATACGTGCAAAAATTGGTTTAGCAGGGTAGTCAATAATTTCACTATAGCATTTTCGGGCTTTTCCATGAGGTTTTCCTGGGGTGGGTTATTTTATCCAGATAGAGCGGCGCCAGTCTTTTATCAATCGGCATCGATGATCGAACAATAGACAGTCATGATGTTGCGTTTTATTTTAATTTTTCGATTTGAAAAACCGAAACAGGAGCTTTCATTTTCCCGCCAAAATGGCCTCGACTTCCTCGTAGCAAATCGTATTTTTTCCGGACGCGAGTATATAGTCCGCAAGTTTGGAGATGGCTCGCCAATTATGGTAATTATTGATGAAATGGAATGCGGTCTGATGTAATTGATGCAGTTTGCGGTCGCGCTCTCGGTGATCGGCGGAATAACTGCGCAAATAGTCCTCAATCAGCGCCAGGTCGAAAGTGCCGCCGTAATTTCCGAGTGCGGGCGGGTCGATCAGTCGGTGCGTAAAGACCTCGCCATCGGTTTCGGCGACATATTTGGCTTCGGCCAAAGGCCCGGCGAACAGATTGATCACATCGGCTTCAAAGGCATTCAGCAAGTCTTCCTGCGTTTGAATCCAATCATGGCCGGTTTCTCTCGGCAGGTGTTGCAGATCGTCCAGAGTCGGCGGCAGCCCATGCAGCAGGAGGCCGCCCTCTACGCAGGCGATATAATTTTCATAAGCGGCGTGGAAGTCCGCGGCGGCATCCGCGTTAGCTTCATTGAATCTGAGGTTGAATAAATGCGGAGGTATTTCGCGTGCCCGGTTGATCAAATAAATTGCGGCGGCGTGGCCGGCTTCATGAAAGGCTATGCAGCGTGTGCGTTTTTCCGGCGTGTAGGCGCCGGCATTGTTGATATGGAGATTACGTTTCATGGTGTGCCCCGTTGCGTTGTTCAGATGGATTGAATAATGTTTTGTAATTAGGATGAGTCGTTATCCGCTAACCAATAGCGGCATTGGTTGCTTATTTCTTGTTCGGCCTCAAGCCAGTCATCCAGTTCATGTCCACTTGCAAAATCTCTCCGTTCCGCTTTAAAGTAGGCCCTTTCCTCGACCATCTCTCTGAATTTGTCCGGAGTCATTTCTCCGCTCGCGTCACAACTCAGGTCGTTAACTTGCGTATTCATCGGAGTCTCCTGAAGTTTCAATGATCAGCTTTTTATGCTATCAACGAAAGTGGATGCCCGACAATTCGTACAAATACCTATATCGCTTTTGAGGTTTTTCGAATAAACCGCGCCTTGATTTCAAGCAACCAGGATCATGGGCTTATTTCTTATATCATAGTCTAGTTAAAATAATATTTTTGACGCTTCTAGCAATAAGGCTTCATCGATTCAATGCCAAGCGAATGGCGCCGTGCATGACGGCTAACGCGCAATCGGGCGCGAAATAAAAAAATGATGGATCTGTTTCGCTAAAACGGGTCGGTTTTGGTAATCTATTGAAAAGTGCGTAAAATTTGCAGACATCTTTTTTGCTAATCATTAACTCGAATTTCGTTCATGAACCCCGAAAGCTGCCAATCAGGCGCCGATGAGCCTTGCGAAACGATCATGGATGATTTTTTGCCGAGTAGCGCCGAGCTGTTCAATCAACTCTCAACTGCGCAAAAAAACTTGCAGGCGTCTGAGGACAAAATTAGGATGCTGGAGCAAAAATTGATCGAGCAGACCAAGGAGTTGACCGAAAGTAACCTCGCGCTGCAGCAGAATATCGACGCGCTCAAGCAATCGAAGCAGCGCTTGCGGGAGCGGGAGGCCCGGCTCAACTCGATTTTCAACGCCGCGGCCGAAGGCATCGTCACGATAGACCGGCACGGGATTGTGGTGACCGCGAATGCGGCGGTCAACGTGATACTCGGCTACACCGAGGAGGAATTGGTCGGGCGCAACGTCAATATGCTGATGCCGTTTGGTCATGCCGTGCAGCACGATCAGTACTTAAAAAATCATATCGAGACCGGTATTTCCAAAATCATTGGCATCGGCCGCGAAGTCGAGGGCTTGCACAAGAACGGCTCGACCGTGCCGCTGGATTTGTCTGTGGCCGAGTTTATGATCGACAGCGAGGTTTTTTTTACCGGTATTCTGCGCGACATCCGGCAACGGAAGCGGCAGGAACGGGAAAACCGCCAGCATCTGGAAGAACTCGCGCACGTGACCCGCTTGGGCTTGATGGGGGAAATGGCGTCGGGTATCGCGCATGAGGTCAATCAGCCACTGACCGCGATCGTCGCCTATACTGAGGTGAGCTTAAGCCTGTTGACGACGCCGACTCCCGATACGGTGAAGCTGGCCGGCATTCTCGCCAAAACGCATCAACAGGCGCTGCGCGCGGGGCAGATCATCCATCGTATGCGCGATTTTGTCCGCACGAAAACCACCACGCGGAAAGCGGCCAGCATCAATCAGCTGATCAAGGATTGCATCGGTATGTGCGGGACCGAGGTCAAACTGCAAAATATCACCCTCGATTTGGAACTGGCGGAGGATTTGCCATTGGTCTATATCAATGAAGTGCAGATAGAGCAGGTGCTGTTGAATTTGCTCAGAAACGCGATCGAAGCGATGCAGGATATGCCGCAGGATCATCCGAGCCGCCTGGTGATACGCACGCAGTTGGACGATCACCACGGTGTCGAAATCAGGGTCAAGGATAACGGGCCGGGTATTTCCAATGCCGATCGCCCGAAGATCATGACGCCTTTTTACACGACCAAAAAAAACGGCATGGGCATGGGGCTGTCGATCAGTCGTTCCCTGGTCGAGGCGCATCAAGGTGCATTACGTTTCAACAGCCAGCCCGGAAAAGGCTGCACCTTTTATGTTACCTTGCCGTCGAAGGAGCAGACCAATGAGTTATGAGCAAAGCAACGCGATCGTGTATCTGGTGGACGATGAATTTGCGATCCGTGATGCCTTGACGCTGTTGATCGAAACTGCCGGCTTCAATATTCAAAGTTTTGAATCCGCGCACGAATTTTTGGACCGTTACGATCACAGCCGGCCGGGCTGTCTGCTGCTGGATGTGCGCATGCCGTCTATGAGCGGTCTTGAACTGCAAGAGGAACTCAGCAAACGCGACATCAATATTCCGATCATTTTCATCAGCGGCCATGCCGAAGTGGCCGATTCCGCGAAAGCCTTCCGGGCCGGCGCCATCGATTTTCTGGAGAAACCTTTCGAAAACAGCGTCTTGCTCGAACGTCTCGAGGAAGGCATCAGCAAGGACATTTATGCCCGCACCGAACGGGCCGTGAGGAGTGACATTCAACACCGCCTGGCGCAGTTGACGCCGCGCGAGATGGAGGTCCTGCAACTGATCATCAGCAGCCATTCGAATAAAGAGTCGGCGAAGATATTGAAGGTCAGCAACCGCACCGTCGATGCGCACCGGGCGCGCATCATGGAAAAACTGCAAGCCGAAAGTCTTGCGGACTTGATGAAGATCGCGATGCATTGTGATTTGTTGTGATTGCGATCTGCTGTGGAATTTGCCCCCCGCCAAGCCCTAAATATCCACCGTCTTGTTTAAATCAAACCCCGGCACCGTTCTCAGGCCGGTATAGCCGCGCGGATTGCAAAGAATCCGGGTCCCGGCGATCCGGTAATCGACCAGGCAATGCGTATGGCCGTGGAACCACGCGGCAATTTCGTGTTGATGCATCAACGCTTTCAGATCATTGCAGTAGGCCAGTTTCTTGACCGCGCTCGGCGCTTCGTTCCAACTCCATTCCGACGGCGCATGATGCGTCACCACGACCGTTTTTCCCGAAAACGGCTGCGCCAGTTCGCTTTCCAGCCATGCTTTCGAACGCCGGTAGAACTCGGTATACTGGTCTGCATTCAGCGCCTTGCCGTCGAAGCGGATTCTTTTGAAATCGTTCAGCGACTCGCTGAGGGAATCGGTTTTTTCCTGGCCTTCGGCATAGAGATCGGCCCACAGCGTGCAGCCCAAAAAGCGTACCTGCCCGAAAATGAAACGCCGGTTTTCGAGAAACTGCACATGCGAGCCCTGGCATTGCTCGCGAATCAACAGCAAGGCTTCGCGATATTCATGCGTATAAAACTCATGATTGCCGGCCACATAGATGACCGGTTTGCCTAAGGATTTCAGCCAGGCGACGCCCTGGTCGCAAATGCCGATGTCGCCGGCCGCGATGATCAGGTCGGCATCGTTGTCCGGGGCTTCCAGCTTGCCGAATTCCAAATGGATGTCAGAAAAATAATTGATCCGCACGATTTCACTCTGCCCTTGACACGCTCAAGGCGTATAATATAGAACACTTTTTAAATTAGCCATTCCTTATTGAAAGTTTAATCTATGTCCATCAGTCTTAGAAAAATCACGCATCAGGTTTCGGTCGGCGACGTCAAAGTGGGCGGCGGCGCACCGATCGTTGTGCAATCGATGACCAATACCGATACGGCCGATGTTACCTCCACAGTCAACCAGATCATCGAATTGGCCGAGGCGGGTTCCGAAATTGTCCGGGTGACCGTCAATACCGAAGAAGCGGCGAAGGCGGTGGCGGAGATTCGCAATCAGTTGGACAAGAAGGGGTATACGGTGCCGATTGTCGGCGATTTTCATTTCAACGGCCACCGGCTGCTCGAAAAGTACCCTGATTGCGCGGCCGCGCTCGACAAATACCGGATCAATCCCGGCAACGTCGGCCGCGGTAAAAGCCGCGATCCGCAGTTTCAACAAATGGTCGAATTCGCCTGCCAGTACAACAAACCGGTCCGCATCGGTGTGAACGGAGGCAGTCTGGACCCGGCGGTGCTGGCCCGGTTGCTCGACGAGAACCGTGAACTGGCGAATCCCGAGCCCTTGGCAGCGGTGACCCGCAAGGCGATCGTGATGTCCGCGCTCGAAAGCGCCGCCAAAGCCGAGGAAATCGGTCTCGGTAAGGATAAGATTATCCTGTCCTGCAAAATCAGCAACGTACAGGATCTGATCAGTATCTACCAGGATTTGTCGAGCCGTTGCGACTATGCGCTGCATTTGGGGTTGACCGAAGCGGGCATGGGCTCGAAAGGCATCGTCGCCTCGTCCGCGGCGCTGTCGGTGCTGATGCAGCAGGGCATCGGCGACACGATCCGTATTTCCTTAACGCCGGAGCCCGGCGCGTCCAGAACACAGGAAGTGATCGTCGGGCAGGAAATCTTGCAAACGATGGGTTTCCGCTCGTTCACGCCGATGGTGATTTCCTGTCCCGGCTGCGGCCGCACCACCAGCGATTATTTCCAGAAGCTGGCGCTCGAAATCCAGACCTATCTGCGCGACCAGATGCCGATCTGGCGCACCCAATATCCGGGCGTCGAGGCAATGGAAGTCGCGGTGATGGGCTGCGTGGTCAACGGCCCCGGCGAAAGCAAAAATGCGAACATCGGCATCAGCCTGCCCGGCACCGGCGAATCCCCGGTCGCGCCGGTCTATGAAGACGGCGAAAAAACGGTCACGCTGAAAGGCGACCACATCGCCGAGGAATTCCAGGCGCTCGTTGAACGTTATATCGAATCGCACTACGGCGAAAAGGCCGGCGCGTAGTTTGTCGCCCTCGTTCCGATGCGCTGAGCGTCGGAACGAGGGCAACGCACTTGCCGATATCCTTCGGCCATCTCTCCGGCGGCGTTTCCACTTCCGCTAAGCCTATCTTTTATGTCCAAGCTGACGACCTTGTTTTCCGACTGGAAGTTTTGGAAAAAATGGAATCTTCACGCGAAGCATCCGTTTTCCAATCTACAGGATTACACCGGCAAGATCCTCAATCCGACCGTTGACGCGGAAGCCGAACAGGCAATCAATCACATCCACGTCAGCGTGCCGCCCCCGGTATTCTGGCTGCTGGGCAAGACCCAAAGCGGCAAAAGCGCGATCATCCGGACGCTGACCCATGCTACCGCCGCGGAAGTCGGCAACGGCTTCAAACCCTGCACCAAGACCGCAATGTTTTTCGATTATCCGGATACGGAAACTGCGTTTCTGCGTTTTCTGGATACGCGCGGCCTGTCGGAAACCGGCTATGACGCCGGCGCCGACATGGCCTGGAGCGAGCAGCAGGCGCATCTGTTGCTCGTGGTCGTGAAGGCGATGGATCAGCAACTGGAGGCGTTGCTGGCGGCGGTCAAACAGATTCGCAAGGCGCACCCGAACTGGCCGTTGATCGTCGCGCAAACGACCCTGCATGAAGGCTATCCGACCCGGACGATGGAGCATGTGATGCCGTATCCTTTCGCCAATGGGCAGATTGGTCACACGGTGCCGGCCGACCTGCGTTGTTCGCTGCTGAAACAGCGCGAGGTTTTCGCCGGCCTGAACGCCCGTTTCGTGCCGATCGATTTTACCCTGGCCGAGGACGCTTATGAACCGGCCGATTACGGCATCGACGAACTCTGGAATGCGATCGAAACCGCGTTGCCGCTCGGACTGCGCGGCATGCTCGATGTCAGCCGGATCAACGATGTGTATTCGAAGGCGGCGCATTCGCATATCGTCAGTTACGCGATCTTGGCAGGCTGCGCAGCCGCGATTCCGCTGCCGGTCGCGAGCTTGAGCACCGTCGTCATCTTGCAGGGCAAGATGTTTCATAGCATTGGCAGCGTCTACGGCCTGCCGTTGACCCGGCAAAGCGTCGGCGAAATCGTCAGCGCGATCGGCCTGGGTGTGCTCTCGGGCATGGGCGGCCGCGAATTGTTGAAGCTGGTGCCTTATTACGGGCAAACGCTGGCGGCCGGCATGGCAGGCTTGTACACCGCGGCGGTCAGCTATGGGCTCGGCAAGACCCTGTGCTTTTATTTTGCCGAGACTCGGCAGGGCAAGGCCTTAAGCGCCGAGGCGCTGAATGCGATGTTCAAGCAGGAATTCATGCGCGGCGGCGAATTGCTGCAGGGCGCTGTCAAACGCAAGCAGACACCGGCGCCATGAAAAAGTCGGCGCTGTTGATAGTCCTGCTCGTCCTGGTGTTGTTGCCCTGGCTGGCGCTGTTGCTTCTCGGCGGCATCTGGTTATGGCAGCAGCATTATTTATTGGTCGTCGCGCCCATTTTATTGTCGTCCTACGGCATCGCCTGGATTCTGAGCCAAAAACTGCAACAGGACGAGCCGCTGCCGCTGAACTTGCCGCGCGTCGATCCCGACGACCGCTGGTCGCCGGCGGCCAGGGAGATTTGGGACAAGATCGACGCCTTGGCGGGGGAACTGAATCCCGCCGACTACCTGTTGACCGATCCGGCGCGGCTTGCCGCCCTGGCCAAGCGGGTGATCATCGAAGTCGCGGCGCATTTCAAGCCCGAAGCCGGCCGCGCGGAGCTCGATGTGCCGCTGCGCAACATCCTGTTCATCGTCGAGCAGGTGTGCCGGGACATGCGGGAGCTTCTGGATGATAAAGTCCCGTTCAGCCATCTGATCACGATTCAGGACGGTTTGCAGCTCTGGCGCTGGAAGGAGATGTTCAGGCAGGCCAATTATCTGCGCCGCACGCTCGCGATGGCGGCATCGCCTTTTACCGCGATTCCGACCGAACTCGGCCATTTTTTTACCGGCAAGATTACCTCTTATCCGAAAGGCTTGCTGGAGCGCTGGCTGCTTCAGACGTTGGTCAAAAAGATCGGCTATTATGCGATCGCGCTCTACAGCGGCCATCTTCTGCCGCCATCCCTTGCAGCGAGCGAGCCGGAACCGGAAACGAACGCCCTCGCCAAACGCCCCTTGCGCGTGTTGATCGCCGGCCAGGCCAAGGCCGGCAAATCCAGCCTGATCAATGGGCTGCTCGGCGAATTCAGGGCCACGGTCGATGTGCTGCCGGTCGACGATCAATTGCGGCTTTACAAGCTTCAGCATCCGGGCATGGATGAGGTGTTGCTTTATGACAGTCCGGGTTACAGCGAGAACGACTTCTGGTTTCAAAAAAGCGGCTTGCAACTCGGCGATTTCGATCTGGTGATCGTGGTCTGCTCGGCGCTGCAAGCCGGCCGCAAAGCCGACGGCCGCTTTCTTAGCGAATTGCAGCGCTGGTTCGGCGCCCATCTCGAACGGCGTATGCCGCCGGTGTTGGCGGTCGTCAGCCATATCGATCAATTGCGCCCATTCCGTGAATGGAATCCGCCGTATGACATCGACAATCCAGACAGCGGCAAAGCCCAAAACATCCGCGCTGCGATCGACACGGTCGCAGAGGCTTTGCAACTCGCGCGCACCGATTGCGTGCCGGCCTGCCTGTCAAGCCCTTCGGCCTGCTACAACATCGAAGCGGTCCTGGCGGGCATGGTCAGCAAATTGCCGGACAGTCTACGGGCGCAATACCTCCGCACCTTATCCGAGGGCCGGCGCAAGGAAAAAATCCTGTTATTACTGGGACAGTTCGGGATACGGAGCGGCCAGAAGTGAGTCTACCCAATTTAAGCCAATTATTTCGATGAACAGACACCCTCATTTTCTTTCGCCGAGCAAGCTCGTTTGCGTTTTCTGTGTCGTTGCTGCGCTGAGCGCGCAGGCGCAAGAAGCCGATTATGGCGATGATTTATACGGTCAGATCGAGTCGCTGCAAGACCAGATGCATATCCAGATCGTCGGCCTGGATAACATCGGCGACGAGCCGAAGGTGCGCGCTCGCGGCAGCCTGGAGCAACAACTCGAGAAAGCGTTGGCATCCTACAATCACGTGATCAGCCGGGACCCCAAAGGCAAGATCGAAAAAGTCGTAATTATCGATAGAAAGCAAAAAACCGACAGCGGTCGGATCGTGTTGCCGACCCGCTCCGAAGGCGGGCACCTGCTGGTATCGCTCTCGGTCACGGGCAGCGGCGCCTATTGGGAAAACGTCGAAATGATCATCGATACCGGCGCGGATCTGATCGTGATGCCGGCGTCGATGATCGCGAAGCTCGGGATTGCCGAGGACTCGCTGACCCCGCGGACCATGCAGACCGCGAACGGCAGCGTCGACGCCAAGATCGGCAAATTGCAGGGCGTCAGGATAGAAGCGGAAACGCTCGAAAACGTCGACGCCGCTTTCGTCGACGATGCGCTGCTGAACCATAAAAGCCTGCTCGGGATGAGCGCGCTGGGACGCTATAAACTGGTCATCGATAACGAATCCAGCGTGGTGACGCTGATAAAAAAATAGCCGAAGTGATTCTCGGCAGACGAACGGAGCCTAGAGGCGACTGGACGCTTTTGACGGCATGTCGATCAGGTTTGATGGGTAGGAAGCCGGTGCCGCAACGTGTTACGATAAAGGCTTCCTAAGCGAAGAAGTCTTGCAGGTTTTATGTCTTACCGTTTACCGCTCGTCCCGCTGAATACGGATGTTTTTCCAGACGGCTATGCTGCCGCCAGGCGGCGCTGGCTGTCTCTGGTATCCGGGCTACCCTGCCATACCAACCATCGGTCTTTTTCCTGTTCGGGCGCAGGTCCCGAGGGCGAGCCGTTGTTTACCGACAGCGTCTGGATCGGTCCCAAGGATGCGGAAAGCGTCGTCGTATTGATCGGCGGTACGCACGGGATTGAAGGTTATGCGGGCAGCGCGATTCAAATCGAGCATTTGTTGATGCTGGCCGAAGGCCATATCGGCTTGCCGGAAGGCGCCGCGTTGTTGATCATTCATGCGTTGACGCCGTGGGGCTATGCTTGGCGGCGGCGCTGCGATGCGGACGGGGTCGATCTGAACCGTAATTTCGTCGACTTCTCGGCGCCCTTGCCCCGGAATGACGGCTATACGGAGCTCCGCGACGCGCTGTTCCTGGATGACGCTGAGCAAAGGCAGAGGCTGTTGGCCGATTTTGAACGCCGGCATGGGCGGATTGCGTTCGAGAAAGCGGTCAGCGCCGGCCAATACCATGATCCAAAGGGGGCCTGTTACGGCGGCAGCCAGCCCAGTCATGGGAGGCGGGTGATTGAACAACTGATCGAAAGCTATGCGCTTTGCCAGCGCGATCTGGCGGTGATCGACCTGCATACCGGTCTCGGCGCCTACGGCTACGGCGAGGTCATCTGCGATCACGAACCGGACAGCGCGGGCACGCAGGCGGCGCTCAGCCTCTATGGCGATTCGGTGACGCTGCCGCTGCTCGGTACTTCCAGTTCTGTGCCGAAAACCGGCTTGCTCGACTATGCCTGGCACAAGATCATGAACGAGCGCAGTTGCTACATCACGCTCGAATTCGGCAGCTACAGCACCGACCGGCTGTTCGAGGTGCTGCGGCGCGATCATCAACTCTGGGCCGAGCCCGCATCGATCGAACTTCGATGCCAGCACAGCCTCGCGATGTTGCAGCATTTTTGTCCGGCGGACCGGGCCTGGCGGGAAATGGTGCTGTTCCGGGGCCGGCAGGTGATCGCTCAGGCATTGGCGGGATTATGAACAGCGAAGACATCCTGATTCGGCCGGTCCGTCCGAATGATCTCGAAGGCCTCGTCAAGCTCGAAAACGTCTGCTTCGATACCGACCGCTTGAGCCGGCGCAGTTTCAAACACTGGATCACGACCGAGCATCGGGCCCTCCTGGTCGCCGAATTCGACGGCCGCATCGCCGGCTATATCCTGATCATCTATCATCCGGGCACCCGGTTGGCGCGGATTTATTCGCTGGCGGTCGAGCCGCGGCTCAGAGGTTACGGCATCGCCAAAAACCTGATGGCGGCCGGCGAACAGGCCGCGCACGACAGCGGGCGGTTGTATCTCAGGCTCGAGGTCAGCGTCGATAATACGCCCGCGATCGGGCTTTATGAGGCCTTGGGTTTTCAAAAATTCGGCTTGTACCGCGATTATTACCAGGATCATAAGGATGCGATCCGCTTCCAGAAACTGATTCGCCACTACCAGGACACCTTGCAGCACCGGACCGTGCATTGGCTCAAACAAACGACGCCTTTCACCTGCGGCCCCGCTTCGCTGATGATGGCGATGCACGGGCTGAACGACGCCTACCAGCCTTCGCGCGAGGAAGAGATCAATCTGTGGCGGGAGGCGACCACGATCTTCATGACCTCAGGCCACGGCGGCTGCCATCCGGTCGGCCTGGCGCTGGCGGCGAAGCGGCGCGGCTTCCGGGTCGAGGTCTGGATCAATCAAAGCGAGACCCTCTTCATCGACGGCGTGCGCAGCGAGGACAAAAAACAGATCGTCGAGCTGGTCGATAATGCGTTTAAGCGCGAGGCCGAGGCGCAGGCAATTGCGGTGCATTACACCAACATCACCCAGGACGACCTGATCGGCACCTTCAAGGCCGGCGCGATTCCGTTGATCCTGATCAGCACCTATCAACTGGACCGGAAGAAAGCGCCGCACTGGGTCGTGATGAGCGGCTTCGACGATGCCTGCCTGTACATGCACGACCCCGACCCGGAGGAAGATCACAAGAGCGAGCTGGATTGCCAGTTCGTGCCGATCGCGCGCGCCGATTTCGACCGCATGTCCTGTTTCGGCAAGAACCGTCTGCGCACCGCGGTGATTCTCTGGCCGGACTGACGCCGGCGACATGACGAGGAAAATGCGATGAAAACACTATTGATCACCGGCAGCACTTCGGGCATCGGCATGGCCGTGTGCAAAGCCTTGGCCGAGCGCGGCGCGGAGCTGGTTTTGCACTACCATGCGAATCAAGAAAAAGCCGACGCGCTTGCCGACTGGCTGGACACGAAAGGCTGCGAGCACAGCTTCTATCAAGCCGATTTGACCCGGCCCGAAAACGCGAAGGCCTTCGTCGATCATGCGCTCGCCCGCTTCGGCCGGATCGACGGCTTGATCAATGTGGTCGGCCCCTACGTTTACAAAAACATTCTGGAAGTCACGCCAGAGGACTGGCTGGCCGACATCGACCTGAACCTGAATTGCTGTTTTCATACCAGTTATTACGCGCTGGAGGCCTTGCGCAACAGCCAGGGCCAGATCGTCAATTTCGCCTTTGCCGGCGTCGAAAACATCAAGCCCTGGCCGATGTCCGCAGGCTACTCGGCCGCGAAGGCGGGCGTCGCCGCCTTGACCAAAAGCCTCGCGGTCGCCTTGGCCCCGGACAAGGTGCGGGTCAATGCGATCTGCCCCGGCCTGACCGAGGATGAAGACATCAACGCCGAGGAAAGGCAGGCGATGGCCGCGCAGATTCCGTATGGCCGTCCGGTGCAGCCCGATGAAATCGGCAACACGGTGGCCTGGCTGCTTTACGACAGCCCGGAAATGATGACCGGTTCGTTGCTTACGTTGGCGGGCGGTTGGGAGTATTGATTTCGCAATAAGCCAGAACAATAAGCCAGAAAGCATTGTTGATGGCTGGCCTTCTGAGTGGCCGTTGATAAAACAAAATGCGGTAAAGTTTGTCTCTATGATGACGAACGATATGAGCTTCATAACACACCCTTGATTGATCAGGAGGAAATGATGATGAACGAAGATTTCATTATGAGTGCCCGCGCGGTCAGAAACGGCAATTTCAACTCGGAGCCGGGCAAGAGCCATTATCTATTAGTGCCGCAGGAATCGGCCGTGCCTTTGCCGGAACATAAGAGAGGCGTAGCGGAATGGATCAAGGCGTTACGCCAGGCCGCCGTTTGGGGCGATGACTCGCGCGATCCCGGCAAAGAACGCGGCGACATCCTGGTTTTTATCCACGGTTACAATAACGATCAGGCCGTGGTGATGAAAAGGCATCGACAGTTAAAGGCGGATCTGCACGCGGCGGGTTATAAAGGGGTGGTGATGTCCTTCGATTGGCCGAGCGCGGCCAGTGCGCTGAGCTACCTGGAAGACCGGCATGATGCGAAGAGGACCGCCATGCAACTGGTCACGGATGGGATTCGGCTGCTGGCCAGAGAGCAAGGGCCGGGGTGCGCGATCAATATCCATTTACTGGGACATTCCACCGGCGCCTACGTGATACGCGAAGCCTTTGATGATGCGGATGACATGCATATGGCTCAGGCGAGTTGGATGGTCAGCCAGATCGCCTTCATCGGCGGGGATATTTCGTCTGCCTCGCTTGCGGAAGGCAATGCTTCGACCGAGGCGATTTATCGCCATTGTACCCGCTTTACCAATTATTCGAATGGCGCCGACTCGGTCCTAAAGTTATCCAATGCGAAAAGGGTGGGCATATCGCCGCGGGCAGGCCGCGTCGGACTGCCGGAAAACATTCCGGTCAAGGCGGTCAACGTCGATTGCACCGATTATTTTACGTTACTGAATGCGGATGCCGCGCTGCAGGGCTTCGATCAACAAGCGCGAATCGGCAGTTTCGATCACTCCTGGCATATCGGAAACCGGGTGTTTACCCGCGATTTGTTCGAGTTGCTCAAAGGGGATCTGGATCGGCACCTGTTTCCGACCCGCGAGGTGGTAGCGGGTTCGATCAGGCTGAAACGGCCGGCTTAGCGGACGCTGGTGTGGTGGGGCATTTGCCTCATGCCCGCGCCGCTGTGTGGCAATGAGGCAAAGCAGGATTATTTTTCAGTTTGCGGAAAATTGTAATCGCCTGTCGGACGGGTAAAGGTGAATTTGTAAGGGTTCACAATGATGAAGTCGGCAAACGTCTTAAAGGTGTCGTGAGGCGGCTGGAGCGAGGTAATCGCGGTGGCGGGGCTCAATGCGACATAAAGGGCGCTGCCCAAGATGGTCGCCACGAAACCGGCCGGACGCAAGGCGACATCATACAAGATGTCCACGCCGTTGGGTTTATGGACGGTGGGCGCGGGGTGTCGGCAAAAACGGGCGCCGACACAGCCAATGTCAATGCGATGACGGCGGTTTTAATCAGTTTCATATCTCCCAAGATTAGAATTAACGTTCAACCAAATGAGTTTCCGCCGGACCAACAAGAAATGCCGTGGAAAAATCCTAAAACTACGATGTCTAACAGCAAATGCCAGATATATCACAATTGGCGGAAAGAGTTGCCTGTTAGAGTTTAATTTTCATGTAGATGGCAACATTTCTTATTGTATGCTTAATAATATTGGTCTAAGTTGTTGAAAGTGCTTGTAGTGAGTCGTGAGCCCGTCAAACAGCCGGACCCTGCGCGGAATTAAGTCATTCAGCGTTTTCCTCGTCCCGCTATTTTCACGGCTTAGTCACCGAGTTCAAGCACCAGGGGGCCGCCCAAGACGATCTGTTGTGCTACCGTGCCGTACTGCGCCCCTGACTGTGGTTTTTGACCCGCACCAGCAACTGCCGGATTTTCCAGGACATGAGCGTCCCGGACATCATCAAACAAGTCTTCTGCCAATTTAAGGCCTCCATTGATGAGTGCCTCGATAAGGTCGGCTCAACCTTCAGCGAGCAGGTCAAAACACTGCTGAACCCTAAATTTCAGCTATTCGAAAATTCCGCAAACTTGACCGTGTAAAGTATATTTGCGGACGTTGCTGATTCACGGCGGGCGCTCGGTTTCGCGGGTGGCACACAAGCACGAGGACAAGCATCATCTCTGGATCAGCGACATCAAGTGTCGACGCGGCGAAAATATTTCCAATGTCGCGGTGGCCAACAAGAATGCCCGCATTGCCTGGGCATTGCTGACCAAGAAAGAAAATTATCGGGCGGCAGCATGAGGGCCGTATTACTCTTCAAAAGGGGAAGCTCTTCCTGCCGAGCCAAACAGTGAAACGGGTAAACATCAGCAACGAATTGCGGAGATAACATTCAAGTGATGGCATAAAAGGTAACACCTGCATTCCAAGAGCCTGCTAGGGTCTCGGGCTCATTTGAAGTCGTAGACCTGATGAGGCGGGGATGCGCGAATTCCATCAGGGCCGGAAGTCATTGAGCACTTCATCATAAGCCCGGATATATGGGCGCATTATTTCTTTATGTCACATGTGAATTTTTTCTTGCAATACGGGGCGGACCATATATGACCCCATTATTTCTATTTCTAGACGTCCATCACGACTTCGCCACCATAGGCACAATGGCTTTGTGGATGATAATGTTCGACCCGATCGACTTCGGAGGCATTCAGCAATGTCCGCTCATGCTTGCCATGACCGGCTTGCGCCCCTTTTTCTTAGCAAATTTTGTAGATTGAGTAACAGCCATTCGAGATTGCCATCCTTTCCAGCTCTTGAGCAAACTTAAAAGCGTCCTCGGAAAGTTTTTGTTGCACTAACCACGTACCGAATACTGACGGAATCCAATATTTCGGTGTTAGATCGAGATCGAATAACAACCGAGTGCCACCATCTACTGAAAGCAGGCGCCAACGGCCGTTTCCCTGTCGGAAATCACCCTGGTTCGGTACTATGTTTATAGAAATGTCCCCGTCGGGTCGAAACTGGACATCCTGGATCCAGTCGAAATGCTGGCAGATGGCCAGAATGCAAAATTCCGATCTGACTCCCATTCTAATTTCCCCATCATCAAGGCGTTTCACGAGTTCAACCTGTTTGAAAATCGAGTTGAAGCTAGTAAAGTTTTTATAATCCATGAGAAGAGAGTGGACTTTCGAAACGGGGGCTTGAACAACGGTTTCGATGTGCATCATGTATCGACCGTTCTGTTTTGTCACCGAACTGTGCAGCACGTCAGCACTATGAGCTGCCAATGGAAGGAACAAAAGTCCTACAATTGACATACATACCCTGGCCATTTTTTTTGTGATAGGGTTGATTCTATACATAATCCTACTCCTTGTAATATGAGTTTTCCGCAACCCTAAGGTACATGACGACTAATGTCTCAGCGTGGATTACGGGAAATGATTATTGTACATTTGTAATATATATATGTCAAAAGTTCAATTATTTAACCTAGGCCCGTAATTTGTATGCACACTGATCGAGTCACTTCAGGAGGAAGGAACGGTTTATGATGCGTGCGGTCGTTCGGAAGCAGGAGTTGACTGGCTCCACAGGGTCGGTTCCTGCCTGCCAATGTCGATTCAAGCGAGGATATTTTTTGAAACCGTCAGATCAAATTCAGAGTTTTTGCATAGTAAGGTCACTTGAAATTTCGCCGAAAGGCAGAAACGACCCAATAGCGAGCTCTCGTTTTTGGCGGACATTGACATGCATGTCCTTGCTATATATGTAATCGTTTAGCCCCTTCGCCACAAAAAGTAGCCATTTAAGCCAAAAGATGTAAATCTATAGGGCATGACGGACAGCGCAACCCATCCGTGCACCGATTCCAGTCAACCCAAGAAAAAAGCCGGGCGGCGCGTGGGCAGCAAAGGCTATAGCCGCAACCTGACGCTGGCAGTAACCCGGATCGTTCCCCATCGTCCCGTTTGCTGCAGCCTGTGTGGTCAAGCGTTTGAAGACATGGTCTATCAGATCTCGATCGCACTGTATGAGCTGGAGCTTGAAGTCGGTCGTGCGGAAACATTGGGTTTTAGTGCACAAAACCATGTTTGGTTCGCGGACGCCACAAGGCAGTCGCGTCATTGCATTGCTGGCGAGCGTGATTTAGCGTATCGCTGAAGAGCCTCTGCAAGCATTGTTTTTGCTTCGGCTAACGGATGAGCTAGGCTTGGAGTTGAAAAGAGACTGCAAGGGTTTACCTTGAGCTGTCAGTTCGCTATTGTATTGCTTGACCCAAGCCGTAGCTTCTTTCTTGCTGGAGAAAGTTTTGGGTACTGCGTGGCAACCTTTGTGTCTGATTTGGACATGTCAGGAGCTTGAAGGAAGTTTGCGTATCGATGCCATTGTCGTGTCTCACTTGTGAATACACGCTAGTTTCTGGCTTCAGAAGACTCGGTTAAAAACCTAAGTCCTTGAATTGGACGGTGCTCGGCTTTGCGCCTTGCGTCCGCCAGACCTGTGACCGAGAAGGTGCCAAGCGATAAGGTTTTACGCTTGCCGTCGATGCTGTAATCAAATCGCCACCATTTCGCGCCGGTGGCCTTAACGAGCAAATAAAGACCGTTGCCGTCATTCAGCAGCTTGTCTTTATCGCCGGGCTTAGCATTGGTGATTGTCGCAGGTTTCAGTAATTCTTTCGCCATGTGCAGTAACCTCGGTGCAGTAACTATTTAGAGAATCTGAAAATTACTGTAAATCTTACTGCTGTTTTTGTCGAATGTTACCGTACTTTGTTGGACTTCGACGGACATAAAAAAACCCGCTAAGCCAGTAAACGTGCGGGTTTTGGAATCTTGTTGAGCGTCTTTCGTACTATAAGTATGGTGCCTCGGGCCGGAGTCGAACCGGCACGGTGTTTCCACCGAGGGATTTTAAGTCTCATGAGTTCAAAAAACTACAACAAATCAAAACAAACAATATCAATATAAACAGCTGGTTATTGGTTTTTACTTGTTGTGGCTTATGCTTGTTTTTTGGTGATTTTTGCCAGCTAGTGGAACGTGAGTGGAACGTGAGATATAATCGAAACCACAAACAAAACGGGCCTTTAGGATGCTACCAACACCCTGAAAGGCCCTAACCAATCCACTTAACGTACCGGGTTAAGCAATGGCTGAACGCATTTTATCAAGATGCCGATTGCTTCCCAAGGGGCAATCATGGCCAGTATTACCAAGCGAACCACCAACGAAGGCGAAATTTATTACACGGTTCGCGTTCGTCTTAAAGGCTATCCACTTCAAACCGCCAGCTTTGAACGACTGACCGATGCACGCAAATGGGCATCATCTACCGAGTCCGCTATTCGGGAAGGCCGCCACTTCAAAACCGCCGAAGCGAAAAAACACACGTTTGCCGACCTGGTAGACCGATATATCAAGGATGTTTTGCCTACCAAGCCTAAGCAAGCCTTACGGCAAAAAATGCAGCTCGAGTGGTGGAAAGAGCAAATGGGCGTATATTTGCTTTCCGATGTCACCCCGGCCCTGATTGTGCAATTCCGCGATGAATTGGCCAGCGGCATAACCTACCGCGGAACCCAACGCAGCCCCGCCACCGTAGTTCGATATATGGCGGCACTGTCTCACGCTTTCAGTATTGCCGTTAAGGAATGGGGATGGTTAGAAGATTCACCCGTTAGAAAAGTCAGGAAACCCACAGAACCACGAGGCCGGGTGCGCTTCCTGGATGATTGCGAACGCGAACGACTCTTAGCCGCCTGTAAAGAATCTAAAAATGAATGGCTGCATTTGTGCTTAATTCTGGCGCTATCCACCGGTATGCGGCAAGGCGAGCTGATGGGGCTGAAATGGAAGGACGTAAACCTGAAAGATGGTTTTATCATCCTGCATGAAACCAAGAACGGTGAACGACGGCGGGTTCCATTGTCCGGCCACGCGCTGGAACTGTTGCGCGAACACGCCAAGGTAAGGCGACTGGATACTGATTTGCTATTTCCTGGCAAGAAACACAAAGACAAGCCTATTGAACTTCGCGAAGCGTTCGAGAACGCTTTAAAACGCTCAGAAATCAACGATTTTCACTGGCATGACCTGAGACACTGTACCGCCTCATATCTGGCGATGAACGGCGCAAGCTTGGCTGAAATTGCCGAGATTCTGGGGCACAAGACACTGCAAATGGTGAAGCGTTACGCCCACCTCTCAGACGGGCATGTAAGCAATGTAGTAGCCAGCATGAACGCTAAGATTTTCGGGGGTGCGTGATGAGTCATAACAAAATTAAAACGCATGAAAACCCTTTCAACGCTCATGAGTTTTTTGGCCCACCGACAGAGCAACGAAAGCTTATAAACGATATGATTGATAGATGGATGTATGAGGGCGAGACTGGCGGTAACAATGTCGAATACGAGGCTGTCTTTGAATATGGACCCATATCCACACAATTAAAGCGTATCGCTGGCAAGGCTGATTTTAAATACTGGTTAGGTTTTCGGGTTTGGACGCCAGAGCAAACTGCTTGCTTAATTTACGAAGCTAATCCAGAAAATTATCACCTTATAGCCGACAAGCCAAAAATCAACGAGTTTAAATTACTTGCAGAATCTAAAGGCAATATGACGCCTTATGAATGGAAGCTTTTTGCGGTGGAAAACCAGCTCTATATCCCTAAGCCGATATGGGATATAGAGCCAAGCAATCAAGAATCGACACCAGAACAGCAAGCTGAAACGGCTAAGAATGGCGGCGATGCAATCCAAGAAAGTACATCGCAAAAAGATGAAGCAAGCGGAAGACCAGCAGAGCGCCAAGCCTATTTCTGTGAAATATGGAATGAGCTGAAAAAACCAAAACGAAATGACGTAATTTGGAAAGAATTAAAGAAACGAGCTTGTGATACAGGCCCTATTACGAATATATATGGACAAGATTCCTTTAAATTTATGTATGAGGATGGGAGTATCGAACAATTGGTGAGGAAGGTTTTTCAAAATGATATGTACGAAATACGAAAAAAAATAAAATAATTTCCCGCTAATTTCCCTGTTTCCCTGACAAGGAAAGCCGGGAAAAATCAGCCTTTATCCTCTTTGCGACAGATGGCAATAAGCCACTGGAGTTAATCTTAAATTGCCAAAAGAGGTAAACGCCGTGTTGCAAGAACAATCCCACAAAATTCAAAACAAACAGCCATCCAATAGGCTAATCCCCGTTCCTGAATGGAACAACTACCATTCATGGCCTCCTCAAGGCGGATTACGCCATTTAATTTTCAATGAAAAAACCAACGGCTTTGCCAGTGCCTTTAAGCGGGTTGGGCGGCGTGTATTAATTGATGAAGCAGAGTTTTTTGCTTGTATCGAGCGCGAAAACCAAGAGGTCAAGTAATGATTGCCTCAAAAGTCATTCGCCACAATCGCCGCCGTATTACCCGCGCGGATTACAACGACACTAAGCCATTACTCGGTTCTGAAAATATCGCTTTCCCGAAAATCAATAGTTTGGAAGCGCGTTCTTTGCGCCGGATGCTCCCTGTTGGTCGGAAACTCTCACACCGCGAGTTCGATTTTATCTCCCACAGTTACCGGCTGGGCGGCTATGTTGGCTTTCTGAGAGACAAGGGTTGGACGATTGTTGACCATGATGAACTGGCTGCGACCAAGGACATCGTGCCGCGTTCCGTTAAGTTCACCCGGTACGAACTCTTTGCTGAGTTTACTCAGGAATTGCAAGAAAGAATCAATGCATTTTGCAAAGCTGTTGATGACTTTGAAGCTCAAGCAAAGGGCAAGGCGGCTTAGGGAGCATGATAAATAAAATCATAACCCGTTTGGATGGGTTGCAGCGTAAAGGCGCTGGACGCTATATCTCAAGATGTCCTGCTCATGAGGATAGAAGTCCGTCATTAGCCGTTACTGATAAGGACGGGGCAATCCTCATCAAATGCTTTGCAGGATGTGCAACGGAGGACGTTTTGGCTTCTATCGGCCTGACGTTCGCTGATTTATATCCTGAGCGCCCCAAGCACCATAGAGCTAAATCAACATCATTTAATCCTTATGATGTCTTGTCTTGCCTTGTGCGTGAATCCGGCATTATTACTATTGCAGCAAGGCAATTAGCCGCTGGCAATCATCTATCGGCAGAGGACGTTAAGCGCCTGACATTGGCCCATGAACGCATCTATGACGCGGCGAAAACCATAGGAGTGCGAGTAACATGAAGGATTGTGTATCTTCACTTGAAGAGTACTTGGACAATGTCAGTGGATTCGTACCAGAAAGCGCACAGCAGGCCGTTGCCCTTCGTCCTAATGCAATACCTTTCTTTGTTCCTGAGTTGCCCGTAACTGACGCTAGGGATGGGACAGCGTTTACAAGGCCACTGACTGAACTGGGAAACGCTCAGCGACTATTTGACGACCACGGGGGAAACATTCATTTTGTCCCAGGCGCTAATAACTGGCTGCATTGGCATGATGGCGCATGGATATGGGATGAAAACGAAGCGACTATTAGAGGACTTACAGCGCAACTAGGCGCAAAAGTTTACGCCGAAGGAAGCCTAAACCTAAAGGAAGCCGAGCTTTACGCCAAATGGTCAAGGCACAGCCAGAAAACCACCACGATTGAGGCAGCAGTAACACTGTTAAAAGACTTTCAATCGGTACGCTTGCCATTATCCTTAATTGATGCCGAATCTTTTAAGATCGGCTTTGATAATGGGCGCAAGATTGTTGAGTTACGGACAGGCTTAGCCAGAACTGCATTGCAAGCCGATTACATTACAAAATCTATAAATGTAACCGAGTATGGAGACCCAGAAAAGGCCGCCAGATGGTTGGCATTTCTTGACCAAGTTTTTAACGGCGATGCCGAATTAATCGACTGGGTAAAGCGATGGTGCGGCTATACGCTAAGTGGCTCAACCAATGAACAAATCTTTTGTTTCTGCTACGGAGTTGGAGCTAATGGAAAGAGTGTTTTTATTGATATTCTGCGTCATATCCTGGGCGATTATGGCAGGGCAATTTCAGTAGAAACATTAGCGGAAGCGAAGCGGCAGGCAGGCGCGGCGAGTCCTGACCTTTACGATTTAATAGGCGCTAGATTGGTAACCAGCTCCGAGACTGAGGAAGGACAAGCACTTGCGGAAACATTGGTAAAAGGGCTTGTGTCTGGCGACACAATGTCAGTTCGTCGACTTCACGCGATGCCGGTACAGTTTACGCCACAATTCAAACTAGTGATTGCGGGAAACCATAAACCGGTCATTCGTGGTTGTGACTATGGAATATGGCGGCGAGTGCGGTTGATTCCATTTACCAAAGTTTTTAAACCGGAAGAACGCGACCCAGAGTTATTAGCCAAGCTGAAAGCAGAAACGGCACATATCTTTGCATGGATGGTGGAAGGTTGTTTGGAATGGCAACGGCGCGGTCTTAGTGATGTGCCGGCAATCATTGGTCAAGCTACAGCAGAATATCGGGAAGAAAGCGATATTGTAGGGCGTTGGATTGGTGAATGCTGCATTCTTGACCCAAGGCAAGAAACAGCAAGCGGAGAGTTATATAAATCCTATCGGGATTGGAGCCTTGAAAACGGGCATAAGCCTTCAAGTTCATCTGTATTCGGAAGGCGGCTAACCGAAAGGTTAGGAAGCCCAAGAAAGAGCAGCAGCAATAGGTTTTATCAAGGTATTGGCTTTATGCAAAAGCTTTCTTCTAGGTGAAATAGGGCAGCAAGGGCAGCAAATCGCCATTTTTACCTTTTTTCCTATGTTTGAAGATATAGAAAAAAATATCGAAATTGCCATTTTGCCGCCCTATCCGCCCTAACTCATTACTAATGGCATTGATTGACCTGAAATAGCAGGAATATAACAGCATGAAAAAAGACACTAAATTTAAGCCTGGACAGAGCGGAAATCCAGGCGGCAGGCCGAAAGGTAAAACCACAGCTCAAAAGGTCAGGGATATGATTGGAGCTAATGACCTGAAAGAAATCATAGGCGTTTTGATGGTTAGCGCCAAAAACGGAGACACAGCCGCGGCAAAGTTATTACTCGAAAGAGCCTGCCCAGCACTCAAGCCCACTGCATTACCCGTTAATGTGGAATATGCGCCAGCAGCACTAGCGGAGCAGGGCGGCAACGTCATAAAGGCGACCATGAGCGGTGACATTCCGCCCGACATAGGCAGTCAACTTATAACGGCGCTGGCGAATCAGGCCAAGATTGTCGAAATTGACGAACTGACTAAACGAGTAGAAGCCCTGGAGCGTAAAGAATGAACATTAAAATGAGAGTGAGCAAGCTGGAGCAAAATCACGCCATAACGGAAAACGCGCAAGACATTCCCGAATCGCTGAGCCCACGCGAACATTACTTGCGGTTAATTAATGCTCCGCTTCGCAAGGCCAACAAAGCATCGCTTGGTTGCACATACAGCCCCCAAAAGGCGTATGCCATCATGATAGGGAAAGACCATGAGCTTTCTTAAATCCCGCTTGGTCAAGCTCGAGGCGGCCAGCATGAAAGAGTCGAGCAAGATTTCTCATGTCGTAAGGTTTATCGTTGATCCCGGCCCTGCCGAGGTCGAGGGTTATAAGTGCAACGGTCAGAAAATTTTACGGCTGCAGGGAGAGTCTATCGAGGCTTTACAGAAACGCTGCAGCGAATCGCTCACGCCAGAGGATGATGTGTGTGTTTTATTCTTCCCAATTTATTCAATTGCAAGGACAAAACCATGACATTGAGGACAAGACTAATCAAACTCGAACTTAAAAACCGCCTACTCGGGCCGGCACTCGTTTTGGTTAGAGATGGAGAAACCAAACAACAAGCCTTGCAGCGTTGTTATCCGGGCGAGAAGCCTGGGGTAGCCATTTACCTGAGTAGGCTGGATGTACTGGTTTGAGGTGTAGGAAATGTGATTCGGAATTAAAAACTAATTTACCTTATTTGTCCCCGTCGAGTAACCAACAAAAAATCCATGTTACCGAAAACCAACAGAATATTACCAAAATGAACGGGCCGGGGGCTGTCCATAGCCCCCAAATCACAAAGGATATAAGGCAAACCGCTAAATACAGGTTAATCATTCAATACCCTATGTCATAGCAGTGCTTATTGAAGGGAACCGGTAGTACTGGCTTCTTTCGGTTTGTCCTTACATAGATAGACAAACTCCCATTGTGGCGTGACCAGTAACTCACTTTTCTGGATGTTACAAAGCTGAGTTGCTCGGTCTTTCTCCAGATAGGCTGTAGCTACTTTTGTGAAGCGGGTTTTATCGTCATCCATATTTACACTTCCCAAGGTGGCTCCGCGGACAAACCCATGTCCTGCTGACGAGCTAATAGAAGGGGTAATCATGACCTTGCCAAGGTCTTTGCGGTCGAAAATTCGGTAGGTCTCGTCCTGGTAATCAAAGTCACTACGAACAGTCGTAGAGTCATAGGTTCTTACGATATAACCTAAATTTCCACAGCCGGCGAGAATGAGTGAAGTGAGAATAGTTAACAACTTTTTCGCTGACGTCATGATAGTGGCTTCGTCTTCCTTGGTCATAGAGATTCCCTAGATTTTTGGTTATTCTTCTTTGTCGGTTTTCATATCATGAATCGTTGTATTGATGATATTCTTGTACCCTGGCTCAGAGTTTAATACTTTGCCTACTTGTGCGAGCTCCTGTAACGCCACCTGTTCTGGTTCCTCTTTAAAAACGACATAAGTCCAGAAGGCATAGCCTGTCATGAAAATCCTAAAAAACTGAGGCTTACCAATTTTAATATCCGCTAATTCTTTTGTATCAATATAATCCGTTTTTGTGTTGAATTGATGCTTGCCTGGCGGCATCTGAACAACAAAAAAAGTTCCATTATCAAGTTCGGTTACTTGTTCGCCGTCGACCTCAATTATCCATCTAAATAAATTGACTATATTGGGTCTGTAAAAAACAACAGTTGCTTTGTCTGGTGAGCGTGGAATTGACGATAAATCAAACTTATTGCCGACTTTAGTCGTACCACATCCAGCAAGATAAAAAACTGAAGGAATAATTGCCGCAATAAAAAGCACTCTTGCAAAGTTCATGTGTTTCCTTATTATCGGTAGAAAAGGCTATTGTTTGGCGGCGATAGAACTGAGCCAGCAAAGCCCATCTTGCTAGAGGTTGAAGCCGTCTAGCACTCAGCCCCTACCTGATTCATTGACCAAAGAGCCGGGGCAAACCCCGGCTCTTTTTGTTTGGTATTTCCTAATTGATACGTTTGCCAGTCGCCTTGCCTACTGCATAGCACCCGTCGGTCAGCCCAACACGGATAAATGTCCCGCTGATCGATTTGACCAAGCCTGTTTTATCGACTTTTGCTTGCCCGATGACTTCAACATGGTTAAATTCGTCCGCATGATAGCCCATATTGAAGCTTGCTGTATTCGGGGCGATGGGGTCATACTGCAAACTCAGTTCAAAATCAGGCGTGTCACTGAGATTGTATAGGAACGCTGAAATCGTAAAATCCTCATTCAGTCGTAAAAAGATCGGTGCGCTGGTGGCTGGCGTAAAATGTGATGGTCTGTAGCCTGGGCAATACTGTGTCCCTGTTGTTTTTAGGGCGATGATTTCACCAATAGCCCAGGCATGGCTAGAAATCCCCAACATGAGCACAGCCAGTAACTTTTTCATAACGCCTATCCTTCGTTGATTAAAAAGCGGCGAGTTTAGCATAGGATAATGACCGCGATAAAGTCGTGCTGGTGGGCCGGGAGCGGCGGCGGTCGTGGGGATTTTTTGTTTCGGAAATTGGAGAATTGTTGCGGTGTTTTATTTTTTAGTGGAACGTGAGTGGAACGTGGAAGTATTAGGCAATAAAAAAGGACTCGGTTAAAAGCCTAAGTCCTTGAATTTATTGGTGCCTCGGGCCGGAGTCGAACCGGCACGGTGTTGCCACCGAGGGATTTTAAGTCCCTTGCGTCTACCAATTTCGCCACCGAGGCATCGGTGCGCTGATAAGCAGCGTATTATATAGTAATCGCAAAAATAAACTAGGGCCGGGCGGGATTTTTTCAAGACAGCGTTTGTCACTGTGAAATCACGTTGATGCCTCGGTTTTTGTTGGGATAGCGGCTAACGGGCCACTGCCATTAAGTTAAGCCGTTCGTGCGGAGCCTGTCGAAGCATGAATGGCATTAACTTAATGCGGTTCGGATTTCTCCGTTCATGGTTCGACAAGCTCACCACGAACGGAGAAATCCTTAAATTAATGCAAGGGGCTAACGGGCCAGGTCAAGTGGATAGAACGCCGCGCGTTCCTCATTTGCCAATGCGACGCGCCTTGCCAATCGCCGCGTTTGGGATTAATGTCCGGGTCATGGATTGATATAGTCCGATCCGTTTTTTCAAGTATCCATTGCCATAGCAAAAAGCCATGCCTATCACATTTTCGCGTCGATCGATTGCGCTGTTGTTGCTTTTGACGCTGGCGGCCGACATCGCTCAAGGCGCTGACACGATCCGCATCGGCGATTTTTCGTCCGGGTCGCTAAAGGCCTGGGAAACGCAAGCGTTCAAGGGGCAGACGCGCTATCGCTTGGTCGAACAGGAGGGCATCAAAGTCTTGCAGGCCGACAGCGCGGCGAGCGCCTCGGGGCTGTTCAGGAAACAGCGCGTCGATCTGACTAAAACGCCGTTCCTGAACTGGCGCTGGCGGATCGAAAACCGGCTCGGCCAGCTGAATGAGCAGTCGAAGCCTGGGGATGATTATGCGGCGCGGGTGTATGTGGTGATCGACGGCGGGCTGGCGTTCTGGCGCAAGAAGGCGCTCAATTATGTCTGGGCAAGCACCTCGCCGAAGGGTAAAATCTGGCCGAATGCGTTTGCGGGCGAGAACGTGATGATGATCGCGCTGCGCTCATCCGGTGACGGCACGGCGGCCTGGCATCATGAAAAACGCAACATTCTCGATGACCTCCGCAAACAGTTCGGCGAAGCCATCGATCATATCGACGCGGTCGCGATCATGACCGATACCGACAATGCCGGAGGCCGGGCGACCGCCTATTACGGCGACATTTTTTTCAGCGCGAAGTAAACCATGCACGCGACCTTACCGCTCCTCGAACAGACCGACTTTCCACCGATTTTCCGGGACGAACTGGCGGTGTTGCAGGTCAATCTCGGCTATTTGTGCAACCTCAGTTGCATGCACTGCCATGTGAACGCGGGGCCGAAACGGACCGAACTGATGGACAAGGACACGGTCGATCTGGTGCTGGCGTTTATCGAAAAGGAAGCGATCAAAATACTCGATCTGACCGGGGGCGCGCCGGAGATGAATCCCCATTTCCGCGAACTGGTGACGGAAGCTAGGCGGTTGGGCGTGAAGGTGATCGACCGCTGCAATCTGACGATTCTGGAAGAGCCCGGCTACGAGGACCTGGCCGGCTTTCTCGCGGCCCAGCAGGTCGAAATCACCGCCTCCTTGCCGTGTTATCTCGAAGACAATGTCGACCGGCAGCGCGGCAAGGGCGCGTTTCAGCAGAGCATAGCGGCACTGCAAAAATTGAACACATGGGGTTACGGGCGGGAAAACGGCGATCTGCGCCTGCATCTGGTCTTCAATCCGCAAGGGGCGACCCTGCCGCCCGCGCAAGAGCCGCTCGAAAAAGCCTACAAGGCACATCTTAGGGAACATTACGGCATCACCTTCAATCAACTCTTCGCGATGACCAATCTGCCGATCCAGCGCTTCGGCAGCATGCTGGTCAGCAAGGGCATGTTCAATCAGTACCTGCAATTGCTGAAAGACAATCACTGTGCCGAGAATCTCCGGTATGTGATGTGCCTGAATACCTTGAGCATCGACTGGCAGGGATTTGTGTATGACTGCGATTTCAACCAGATGCTGCAATTGCCGCTGGGGGCTTTTGCCGGCCAACAAAAAATTCATTTGCAGCAGCTGTTTGGACGCGCCCTGACCGGCGCGCCGATCAGCGTGCGCCAGCATTGTTACGGCTGCACGGCCGGGCAAGGCAGCAGTTGCGGCGGCGCGTTAATCTGATAAACGATAGGAAGGAGAGAAAATGACCGTAGAAGCGAGTGTGTTGGCGCGTTATTCCGAAGGCGCGGCGGTAAGGCAGGAAGCTTTGTGCTGTCCTGTCGACTATGACCGGGAATTGCTGGCGATCCTGCCGCAGGAAATTATCGACAAGGATTACGGCTGCGGCGATCCGTCCCGCTATGTACAGCCAGGCGATACCGTGCTCGATCTGGGCTCAGGTTCAGGCAAAATCTGTTACATGGCCGCGCAACTGGTCGGCGACGAAGGCAAGGTAATCGGCGTCGATATGAACGACGACATGCTCGCGCTGGCGAGGAAATACCAGCCGGAAATGGCCGAAAAAATCGGCTCGAACCGGGTTGAATTCGTGAAGGGGCAGATTCAGGATTTGGCGCTCGATCTGGCCGCGATGGATGCGCAGCTGGCGCAGCATCCGGTCAAGAGTTCGCACGATCTGATCGCGCTGCGCGCCTGGCAGGACAGGCTGCGGCAACAGTCGCCGCTGATCGCCGACAACTCGGTCGACCTGGTCATTTCGAACTGCGTGCTGAATCTGGTGCATGACAGCGACAAGGCGCAATTGATCCGCGAGATTTTCCGCGTCGTAAAACCGGGCGGGCGGGTCGCGATTTCGGACATCGTCTCGGACGAGACGGTGCCCGAGCATCTGAAACAGGACCCCGAGCTGTGGAGCGGCTGCATCTCGGGCGCGTTGCAGGAATACGATTTCTTGCAGGCTTTCATCGATGCCGGCTTCATCGCGGTCGGCTATGACAAGTGGGAAAACAGCCCCTGGCAGGTCGTCGAAGGGTTAGAATTCCGTTCGGTCACGATCACCGCAATCAAGCCGCTGAATGAGCCCTGTCTCGACAAAGGCCATGCGGTGATTTACCGCGGCCCTTTTTCGAAGGTCTATGACGATGAAGGCCATGTATTTTACCGGGGCCAGCGCATGGCGGTCTGCGAGCGCAGCTGCAAGGTCCTGACCGGGCCGGCTTACGGCGACAATTTCATCGGCATCGCGCCGCTGCATGACAATCCTGGCGTGCCCTGGTGCGCGCCGTCCGGCACCGTGCGTCCGGTCAGCGAAACGAAAGGGGCCTTGCATCATCAGGATCAATGCGCGGGCGGCGGGGGATGCTGTTAGGCAAGCGGGGAAAGGGGAGCGATGACGATAAATTGTGGAATCGCTCCCTTGGATTCGCTCCGGCCGGAGCGGTTGCTAGGGTTTTCTTTCCTTCAGCAGGTCGCGGATTTCGGTCAGCAACAGTTCTTCCTTTGTCGGTTCGGGAGCCGGCGCTGGAGCTTCGACTTGTTTCTTCTTCAGCTGGTTGATCAATTTGATCACCAGAAAAATCGCAAAGGCTATGATCGTAAAATCGACGACGGCTTGCAGGAAGCTGCCGTATTTCAACATCACCGCCGGCGCATCGCCCGATGCCTCCTTGATTGTGATCGCGAGGTTGGTAAAGTCGACGCCGCCGACCAGGACGCCGATCGGCGGCATGACCACATCGGCGACTAGCGACGACACGATCTTGCCGAAAGCCGCGCCGATGACGATGCCGACCGACATGTCGACCGCGTTGCCTTTGATTGCAAATTCTTTGAATTCTTGTAATACACTCATGAGGACTCTCCTGTTTAGCGAAACGTGATTTACCGCGTCCTCTAAGACGCTTCGTTAGGCTAAAAATTCAACCGGGCCGGGGTAATTCTAATATAATTCGCCGTTATGAATCATGAACATTTCATGTGGCGAGCGATCAAATGAGCGGGTATCGGCGGCGTTCTCGAAGCCGAATGCACTGCCTGATTCGCGGCGGCACAAAAAGGGCGTTTTGCGGGCAGTTCCGTATAGCGAGGCCTTGATCGATGTGTGTTTAAGCGCGGTCTTGTCATCAAACTGTCATTAACTCGGGATTACAATCCGGGCTTTTATTTTTCTTTCCTATCATGACCAAACTCACTATTCTCGTGGTTGAAGATGAAGACTCGATCCGCGCGATGCTGCTCTTAGTGCTCGAGCAAGCCGGTTTTATCGCGCATGCGGCGAGCGACGCCAAGGCCGCGCAAGCGATTCTCGATCAGACGCCAGTGGATCTGATCCTGCTGGACTGGATGCTGCCCGGCATCAGCGGCGCGGAATGGGCGCGGCGTTTGCGTAAAGAAAGCGCTTATCAGGAGTTGCCGGTCATTTTATTGACCGCGAGAGGGGAAGAGGAAGACAAAGTGCGCGGTTTCGATGTCGGTGTCGACGATTACATGACCAAGCCGTTTTCTCCGAAGGAATTGATCGCCAGAATTCGCGCGGTGCTGCGCCGAAGCGGCAAGCTACAAGGCGGTGGGCAAATCGTGCTCGGCGACATGGCGCTCGATGCGGAACAGCACCGCCTAAGCATCGGCGAACGCCAGCTTGAAGTCAGTCCGACCGAATTCCGCCTGATGCAGTTTTTCATGACCCATCCGGACAAAGTCTATACGCGCACGCAATTGCTCGATCAGGTCTGGGGGCGCAGTGTGTATATCGAAGAGCGCACGGTCGATGTGCATATCCGCCGGCTCAGAAAGATTCTCTCCGAGTATGGCCGCGAGGAGCTTTTGCAAACGGTGCGCGGCTTCGGTTATCGATTCTCGTTGGTACAATAGACCTTAGAATTTATGGGAGTTTGGAAAAGGGAAATTACAATTGTATTGCTATCGCTATTCGCGATAGTCATTGTCGGCTTTCTGACAGGCGCTCTGCTGCCTTTACTGCTGGCGGCAACCTTGATCTTTCTGTTGCGGCAGCTTCAGCAAATCAGCCGCTTCGAACGCTGGATCAGCCGGGGGGGTAAAGTCGATTATCCTAATACCAAAGGGATCTGGGAAGATATTTACTACCATGTTTATCGGCTCAGAAAGGCCGAAAAACGCCGTAAAAAGAAGCTCCGGAAACTGCTCGAACAGTTTCGGGATTTCACCGGGGCCTTGCCCGATGCCGCGGTCATTTTGGGCGAGGACGATGTGATCGAGTGGGCCAACAAGGCGGCGCTGAAAGTATTGGGCTTGCAGCCGGCGGACAAGGGTCAACGCATTCCGAATCTGATCCGCTATCCCGAGTTTATCCGCTATCTCAAATTGCAGAATTATCAGGACGCGATCATTTTGCCTTCGCCGGTGAACAATCAGATTACCTTGGCGGTCAGGATCGTCAATTACGGTTCAGGCCTTAGGCTGTTGCTGGCGCAGGATGTCACGCAAGTGAAGAAGATGGAAAGGATGCGCAAGGATTTTGTCGCGAACGTTTCGCACGAACTCAGAACACCGTTGACGGTGCTGAAGGGCTATCTTGAAACCTTGCAGGATATGGACGACGGCGGTTCCGCCTTATTGACCGGTTCGCTGGAACAGATGCGCGGGCAGACCGAGCGCATGCAGCATCTGGTCGATGATTTGTTGATGCTGACCCGGCTCGAGACACAGCAAAGGCGCACGATTTGCGTCGATGTGCCGGCATTGCTGAAGCAAATTTGCAATGAGCGCGGCGTGGTCGAAAATTCGGCGAGGCGCATCGAATTGTCTCTGGCATCGGACGCCAATATTCATGGCGACGAGCAGGAACTCCGCAGCGCGTTTACCAACCTGGTCGGCAACGCGCTGAAATATTCACCGGCCGATTCGGTGGTGAAGGTGCGCTGGTTTGAGGACGGCGATACGGTCGTGCTCGAGGTCGAGGACCGCGGTTTCGGCATCGCGCCGGAGGATATTCCGCGCGTCACCGAGCGTTTTTACCGCGCAGAATCCAATCACGCCCGGAAAACTCCCGGCACCGGCCTCGGCCTTGCAATCGTGAAGCACGTGCTGATGCGCCATGACGCCCGCCTGCATATCATCAGCGAACTCGGCAGGGGGAGCTGTTTCAGCTGTCATTTCCCGTTGCATCGCCTGTGCGATTGATCGGTAAGTTGCTTAATTTCGCTTATAATGAGTTGCCGGCCCATCCTGCCTTGACCGAAAAAACCGATCGGACAATTAGGTAACGGCGTTCAATAATAACAACTTTATAAAGTAACGGCCGCGGCGAAAAGTCGCTGTTAACGAGGAGGCGCGATAATGAACCCACTGGTAAAACAAGTTTTAAATTATTTTTTGATCGGCGTGTTGGCGGTGATCCCGATCGTGATTACATTGCAGATCATGATCTTCGTGAAAGACCGCGTGTCCGATCTGATCGGCACCGTTTATGCCGTCTCGGACAATTATTTTTACACGTTGTTGGTGTTCGGCGTCAGTACCGCGATTCTGGTCTGGATCGGGCGTAAACTCGTCAAGGACGGACGCTACTGGGTCATCGCGACCTTCGACCGCGTTATCGATAAAATTCCTTTTCTGAATACCATTTACCGGGTCCTTAAAAAAGTCAGCAATATGATTTCCGGCCATGACAAGACGGTTGCGAAAGAGGTCGTTTATGTCGAGTATCCGAAGGAAGGCGTCTGGATGGCGGCCTATGTGACCAACCGCTTCGACGATAAATATGTGTTGTTCATACCGACTTCGCCGAATCCGACCTCCGGTTATACCGCGATCGTGGACAAGTCGAAAGTCATCAAATCGGCGATGAATATCGAGGAAGCGAGCAGCCTGATCATCAGCGTCGGCGTCGACTTCAACAAAATATCCGAGACTACCGGCTTGCCTAAGTAGGCGGCTCATTTACCTGGCGCCTATGAAGAATTCAATTAAAGGGTTATTGCTGTTCGGATGTGGATTGCTTTCCGCCTGTGGTCAAGAAACATCCGCTCCTGAAGCCAAACAAACGGTACTACAACCGCAAATGGATGCGCTGGCCAAGGCTAAGGCAGTGGATCAAGCGGTGCAGGATGCCGCCATGCAGCGCCAGCAAGCTTTGGAAGCGGCGGAGCAAAAATGAATACGGCATTTTCCATGCCCAAAATCCTCGCCTTTTCCGGCAGCGCCCGGAAAAACTCCTTCAACCAGCGCTTGGTCAAAATCGCGGCGCAAGGCGCTGAACAGGCCGGCGCCGAGGTGACGGTGATTAATCTGGCCGATTTTCCGATGCCGATCTTCAATCAGGACGACGAGGCAGAGCACGGCATTCCCGATGCCGCGCGCGCATTCAAAAACTTGCTGATCGAGCATGACGGCTTTTTGATCGCCTCGCCCGAATACAACAGCGCCTTCAGTCCTTTGCTGAAAAACGCGATCGATTGGGCGTCCCGGCGCGAAGGCGATGAAGCGCCGCTCTTGGCTTACCGCGGCAAGGTTGCGGCGATCATGGCCGCATCGCCGGGCGCGTTGGGAGGGCTGAGGGGCTTGGTTTTTTTAAGGTTGCTGCTCAGCAATATCGGCGTGACCGTGCTGCCCGAGCAGCAGGCGATCGTGCAAGCCGACAAAGCGCTGCATCCTGACGGCTACCTGAACGATGCGCAGTTGCAAGCTGCCGTGCTCAATTTGGGGGCGAGGCTGGCCGACGCGACGCGAAAATTGCAGGGTTAATTTTCTACGCCGCTCAAAAGCTCAGCGTTGTCGCGGCTTCTTTGGCGATCGTTTGATGAATGGCCGTGGTGGGATGGATGCCGTCCCAAAATAGATAGGTATCCGGTTTTTTGCAGGCGAACGGCGGAATTTTAGGGGTGACGCAGGCGTGTTGGGTATCGCTGATGCCGTAGGATTTCGGGTGAGCCAGGATATCGTGGAGCAGGTCAAAGATATTCAAGATACGGGCATTCATGCCGGCAGGAATCAGCGTATAGGCGACTTCATTGGCTAAAGCACCATTAAATTGCGCCGATAAGTAAGTTGCCAAGGCGGCTATGCCCTTGTATTCGGGTATGGCATCTAATGCCTTGACTGCCGGTGTTTGCCCGATGTCCGGAACATTGACCAGCAAAATGTTCTGCGCGTTATGATGCGTATGTAGATATTCCACTGTAGCCGAAATGTTATCCACGATGCGTTCAATTGCGGGTCTTATTAACTGCACATCGAATAAGGCTAGCAGCAGTGCGTCACGCACATCGTTGCCCCCGATTTCCAAGATAAACAAGGTCTGGTCGGTTGTTTGGAGTCCGTCTTTGCTGAAGGCGTCGATCTGATCCGGCAGATTGAACCGGCACGGATAGGCTTCGGTTCGCGCGCCGCCGACGGCATAATTGCTGGCGACATGGCGTCCCGGTTTCAACGCCGGATGGGTATCTTTGGACATTTTGAGTGTGCCCGCGAGGTATTCAACCCAAGTGTCGCCGTTGGTAAAATGATGTCCGCCTTTGGCGTAGGGCGCTTCCGGGATTGTCAATTCATCCAGTTGATCATAGGGGGGAACGCTTAATGATCGGGCTCCGCATGGCTCATGGGTTTCTGGATCGACCAACGAAGTCAGCAAGAAAAAGCCGTTGCCGGGATCGGTCAAACTGGCGCCGAAAGTCACGATTCTGTCGTAAGACGTTTGCGCCGTTGCCAGGGCGGGAGTTGTCAGCGCGAGCCACAAGCCAGCCAGTGCCAGTTTATTTCCGAATAATTTGCCTGTGTTCATCGTATTGTCTCTTGTTTGAATGGAAATCCGCCCGGCCATGCCGTTTTAGCGGGAGCAGGACTGTGATTAAATCGGGCGATTTCTTAGCAGACGCAGAAAGCGCGGTCGTTCTAGCTGTCATCATGCTTATTTAAGCAAATCTAAACAATTGGTAGTTTTACTAATTGACGAACTTTTTCTGCATTATTTTGTCTCGCTGGCGCATGCAGGCCTTAAAATAAGGCAACAGTGAGTCCCTCTTTCCCTGGACTTTACGAATTTTGACATAACCGACACCCATGCCGACTTTCGACCCCGCCTACGGCTATGCCCTGGACCAATTGCGGAGTATCACGCCGCCGCTGCCGCCGGATGACTTTGTTCCCTTCTGGCAGGCGCGCTATCAGCGGGCGCTGGCATTGGACCCGCGCCAGCGCATCACGTACTGCGCGTGGTCGCATCCCGATTTCGAGTGTTACGATCTGAATTACCGCTCGACCGATGCCTTCGAGATCGGGGGCTGGGCGCTGATTCCTAAGCATGCGCCGGTGACGCGCGGGGTGATCGTCGGCCACGGTTATGGCGGACGCGAGGGCCCCGATTTTCATCTGCCGATACCGAATGCGGTTTATTTGTTTCCGTGTTTTCGCGGCCTGTCCCGCAGCCGGCGCTGGCCGATTTCGGATAACCCGGCCTATCACGTCCTGCACGACATCGACAATAAAGACCGCTACATCCTGGGCGGCTGCGTGGAAGACCTCTGGGTCGCGGTGTCTGCCTTGCTGGCCATGTTTCCCGCCGTAGCCGGCCATGTCGGCTATCTCGGCATCAGCTTTGGCGGCGGCATCGGCGCGCTGGCGCTGCCCTGGGACAGACGCATTCAGCGCGCCCATCTGAATGTGCCGAGTTTCGGCGATCACCCGCGGCGCCTGAAACTGCCGACCTGGGGCAGCGCGGCGGCGCTGCAAAACTACCAGCGCGAGCACGGTCATATTCTCGACACGTTGCGCTATTATGATGCAGCCATCGCGGCGCGGTACATCGAGGCGCCCGTGCATGTGGCGGCGGCGCTGGCCGATCCGGTGGTGACTCCGCCCGGCCAGTTCAGCATTTACAACGCACTGCCCCGGGAAAAACGATTGTTTGTCTTTGACATGGGGCATGCGGACTATCCCCGCAAGGCGGAGCAGGAAAACGCATTAATAGAGGAATTACGGGAGTTTTTCGACTGCTTATGAATCGGGAATATCATTGTTGGCACAGCCCTGATCTGGGACGCGACATGGAACTGTTGGTGTTCGGCCATGACGGGGCGAAAGTCCTGATGTTTCCGACCCGCGACGGGCGTTTTTACGAATACGAAGATATCGGCATCGTCGAGGTGCTGGCCGACAAAATCGACGCCGGCCTCCTGCAATTGTATTGCGTGGACAGCATCGTCAACGAGAGTTTTTATTGCAATTGGTGTCATCCGTCCGGGCGCATTCAGCGTCACATCCAGTACGAGAACTACATCCTGAACGATATCTTGCCGTTCATGGCGAGTCAGAATCCGAACCCCTGCACGATCGCCTACGGTTGCAGCCTGGGCGCATACAAAGCCGCTACCATCGCCTTCCGCCATCCCGATCGATTTCAAAAATTGTGCGCATTTTCAGGCCGATATGATTTGACGTTGTCGGTCGAACACTTTCACAACCTGTTCGACGGCTACTACGACGACAATATCTATTTCCATACGCCGACGCATTTTCTGCCCCAGCTCGACTGCGAAATGCGCCTGCAACACTTGCGGCAGATGGACATGGTGTTCGTGATCGGCAAGGAAGACCCGTTTCTCGACAATAACCGTCATCTCAGCCAGATATGTTGGTCCAAAGGCGTGCCGCATGCGTTGCACGAATGGAACGGGCGCGCGCATCGAGGCCGATATTGGCGGCAGATGACAAGGCTCTATGTGTGATGCCGGAGCTAAATGCAATGGCAGCGGTAACAATCGGCCTCATGTGTTGTCCCAAATGAAAAAAGGGCGGCGTTTCAATTGCGCTTGATTTGACTGACACATCGAGGAGATTCCGAACATGACAAACCCAATCGCTGCGCCGATTTTTCCCCGCTTTCCGAGCATCAAATGCGCGGTCAGAGGGTTATGGCTTTTGTTCATGCTGAGCGGCTGCCAAACCGTCTCGACGCCGGAGCAAGTCACCCAGGCATTCTGGGAGGCGATGGCGGATGGCGATCTCGAAACCGCCAGAAGCCATACGCTTAGGGATGGCCTGCATCTGGTGGCCCGGCAGCAAAATCTCGAAGATGCGTCTTTGGAGACCGGCAAGGTCTTGATCGAAGGCGGCAATGCGCGGGTCGCCACCGTGTTGACGCTGCAAAAGCCCGAAAACAACAGGGTCCTGACTTTCGATACCGTGCTGTCGAAGGAAGATAATCGCTGGAAAGTGGATTATCAGCAAACGCTGAACAACCTGTTAAACCAGCCCTTCGGCGAAATCTTTAAAAGCCTCGGTAAAATTGGCGAAGCGATCAACAAGGAACTCGAACAACAGATCCCGCTGTTTGAAAGGCAATTCAAGTCTTTCAGTGATGAATTGCTGCGGCAGATGGAAGAGTTCCGCCGGCAATTGGAAAAGTCGATCCCGCCTGAAAAACAGCCGCCGCATTCGGGTACGATTTGACGGGGGAATTGATCCGGAATCGGGATCAGGCCAGCGCAATCTGCCGAAGCGTTTACCTTTCCGCCCGCCGACATTGACATTCAAACTAATTCGCCATACGCTAACGAAAATAATCGTTCTATCGAAAGCGTCGGAATATTCCAGGCTGAATTTGGCGGAGAAAACCCAATGAGTGAAAAAGAAACCGGTGATCCTATGCAAGAACCATCCGGTCCTTCCTTATTGCCGGAAGCAACAAACGAGCCTACAGGTGGGATGGCAAGCGAGGATATAGAGAAAATCCGGCGCGCGAGGGACACTGTCGGGCGCATGCTGCGCTATGCGGTCGCCAATCCCACGATTACAGTTCCTGATGAATTGATCGCTAATGGCGTCGATATTTTGCGCATGAAGTCCGACACCTGTCAGCACAGCGATGAAGTTAAGTTGTGGCAAACTTATTCGCAACTGGCGAAACTGATTCATCCGGCCTCCGACATCAGCATTCAAATTGTCGACGGCATCAAGGACGCGGTGATGGCGCCGCAAGCGAAACACGATGGCTCGGCGGGCTCCAAGCTGCTGCACTGGTTCGGTTTGAATTCCGGCATGAACAAGCTCGTTTCCCGGTGCTATAAGGATTTAACGCAGATTACTCTGTACCTGCTGGCGTTCGTCGGCCTTTATGTGGTCGTGCAATGTTATAGCGTACTGGTGGCCGACACTTTGGCGAGCTCTTCAAGATTGGTCGTCGGCATCGAAAACCAGCAGTCCGCCGAGCGTCTGGTCAACGATAAGACTCCGGTCGAGCAGAAAGCGCAAGTGGAGAGCGCTTCCTACATGCTGGGAACGCAGTTGAACGCCTCCTCGCAAGCGCTGGTCGATTTAACCAAGCCGCTTAAAAATATCCCGTTTTTCAGACTCAGTGATTCGACCGTCGATGCATTGAACGGTTGCGCCCAAAATAAAGATTTTCACATTACCATCAAGGAAAGCCGCAATTTTCTGTTCGGCTGCCTGGCGCTGGAGCGCGAATACGCGCTCTCGGCGCATACGGTGATGTCGCGCTATGTGCTGCCGCTATTGCTCGGCTTCATCGGCGCCACCGCCTATGTGACACGCCATACGCTGTACCGCTTATCCTCGAACAGCTATGTGCCTTCCCCGCGCGGCATGTTGACCATGCGTCTGTGTTTGGGCGGTTTGCTGGGGTCTATCAGCGGTATTTTTATCACCTCCGACGTCAAAGAAGCGGAAGGCTTCAATATCAGCCTGACATTGACCGCACTGGTGATGGGCTATAGCGTCGAAGTCGCTTTTTCGCTTTTCGACAGCGCGATCGAACGCGTCAAAGCGTGGACTCGGGGACTGCGCCAAAGCGAAGCGCAGGGAGCCGAAGCCGTTGAGCAGCCAAAACAATGAGGCTTTGACTGCCCCGGAAACCCGAGTTTCAGGCCTGAATCGTCGACGGCGTTTTATTCCGTTAAGCACCATAGCGAAGCCTAGCGCACACGGCCGATTGCGCGCCGCCACGGCTGTTCCCAGGCCTCAGGCGCTTGCCGCCGGCTGCAAAAAATCAGCACAGACCCTTCAAATCACGTCTTGTCTTTCGGTGCACGGGATAGAGTTTCCTTACTTTAATTAAGGTAGCATTAAGCAACAGGGGGTATGCTTAAGAAACTATTAAAAAATAAGAGTGCAATTTTCCTTCTTTGGCCGAACACGGCAGTTCGCTACGCTTAAACACATCAAGTGTTGTGAATAAAATCACAATACACGTCAGACTCAATTACCCTTTCGCTGAACCTTTCAGCCGCCATTCCTTCGAATCGGAATTGGTCATTTTGGAGAAAAACTATGCGATCGACAAATCAAACAGCTTATGCGGCTGTCCCTTTTGTGATCTTCGGCATTATCTTACTCACCGCCTTTTTCTTAAAGTACTTCGAGCCCATGCTGCCCGAGGTCCTACGCAATTGGGCCGACCACATTTCAATTGCATTGATCGTTGCCGTGGTCATCGGGCTGACTTACGAGTACACCTCGCATCTATTTCGCGAAGAAATTCTGAAAAACCTTCTGCATGAGAGCCAGGATCAGGTTTATGAAGCGCTGAAAGCCTACAACGTGCTCACGCCGGATGAGGTTTTCCGTTTATTAAAGGAAATCGCCAGCCAGATCAATCAGACGCCTACGCTGTTTTATCCGGCGCGGCCGGAAAGCAACGAATATACGTTTACCGAAAGCATGGATTTTTTCGACACGCTGGTCAAAATGCGGCCCAAAGAAATCGTCAAAATCCTCAGTACCTGGATAGAGCCCAAGAGCCATAAGAATCTGAAGTACCTGGCCAGCGATTTTATCGGGAAATATCAGCTGACTGAAATCGCCGAGGAGCTTCGCCGCCAGGCGGAGCCGATTTTACACTTGGGCCTGCTGACCGAAGAGGATAGGGGATGGGTCTTAAACTACATCTGGGCCTATTCCCGTTGCGAGAAACCCATGTACAAATTTTTGGGGGATATGATGCGCACCACTTCAGACCCTGCCGTTGAAAAGTGGATTCTTTTCCTGCCGTTACAAATGCCGTCCCTTGAGTATGCGAATATGATCAACGACTATCTGGAACGGGACGCGCCAATTGATGAGGATAATTTGCTGCTGGTGATTCAATCGATTGCCTATTTGCATCGCGCGCAAGTGCTCGACGGGGTGGCGCTGCTGAAGAAATTTCCAAACCGCTTTGGACCTCATCACCAGGAAAACGTTGAACGTATTTGGCGAAACTACACGCTTGCGCCTGATGAGTTGAAAGGCATTTTTTTGCAGCCATGATTCTTAGCATTCCCGGCGCGGCTAGCGCCAGTTATAGGCAATGCCCACATTACCCGCAAATTCACCGCCCGTATGCGGCGCCGGCATGTTTACGCCTAAATAGGTTTGCCAGTTTGCGGCAGGGTAATAAAAAAGATTGACGATATTGCCTGAAATGTTGGATGTGCCCGAGAAATAATCGGCCTGCAAATGCAGCACTTTGGGCAGCATGCGAATTTCAAAACCGGCCATCGCCCCGTAAGGCTGGTGAATCGTCGCCAGCGCATCATTCACGTAGAAAGCGCCCAGATGAAAATTCAGCCGTTCGCCCGGAGTAAACTGATTGTCGAGAAAGCTAAAATGATGCCATCTGTGCGCAGGGGCATGGGTCAGCACCCTGCCGTTTTGTGCGCCTACTGCCAGCGACCAGGCGTCGTTGATGGTGAAAGTCTTGGACAGTATCAAGTAGCCGTCATTTTGAAAGGTTTGGGCGCCGTCGCCCGCGACCGGAACATTGAGAAGCTGCATACCGAAGACCCAGCCGTCACGCGTGGCATAATCGATCACGATATTGGCATAGGCCGCGCCACGATAGATATTGAACTCCTGAGTCAACGTCAAGCCGCCCGACTCTTCAGTGGCCGGATTGACTTTGATTCGTTTGGGGGCTTTTTCGTGCACCTTTCCCTTCGGAAAGGCTACAAGTGGACACCCAACCCACAGCAGACTCAACAGATAAATGATCAGCCTTGCGCTTTTCATTATGAGCGGCCTCATCTGCTTGAGGCGATCAATCGGGAGTGGCGTTCAGATAACTTAACAGTTGGCCGGATGCCCTCAGCGCATCCAGTTCCGCTTCCGTTTCGGCTTGTATCAGATCGACTTCGGTCAAGCGCATTTCGGTTCGGGACCGGTAGGAATCCAGCAGTTCTAAAATGGTTCCCTTGCCGAAACGGTAAGCGGACTCGCCCATCGATTTAAGGCTGTTCAGCTTGGACAGCACATCTTTTTCGAATTTGACTCGAGTTTCCTGCCTGCGCACGAGCAGATTGACCGCGCGATCAATCGCCACGCGGGTACGGGAAGTCGCAAAGTCATGTTCCAGCATGGCCGCATGTTTCGCGGCTTCGGCCTTTGCCATCCCACCTTGGTTGCGGTCGAATATCGGCACTTCGACCGAAACGCCGCCGAACGTCGTGTTACTGTAGGGACTGTCGGTATAAACCGTACCCACCTGAACAGAAACGGCCGGCCAGCGTTCGCGGCGCGCTTTTTCCAAACCGGCATCGGCGGCGGATTCGCTGCGCTGCGCCGCTACAATGTCGGGATTCGAAACTTCCGCTTCAGACAGCAGTTTGTGCGCATCAGTCGGCACACCTAAAACCGCCAATTTTCCTACCGCTGCCGGCTTCCAGTCAGGCATGCCTAAGAGCAGGCCCAAATCTCCCACGGTTTCGGCCAGATCGTTGCGCGCGGTTTCGAGCTTTGTCTCTATGCCGCTGGCTTCGACACCGATACGCAGCTCATCGAAAGAGCTGGCATTACCTGCATCCTTGCGGCCGGTAACGATCGCCGCCAAATGCTGCATGTCGCGCGCGGTTTCTTCAAAAATGGCGACGCGTTCCTGTTCTGCCAAAAGTTTTACGAATAACCGTCGCGTTTCATGAACCAACGCCGCATATTCGGCCTCGACATCCGCTTCGGCTGCGGTGACGCCCTTTTCCGCGGCTTCGATACGGGCGCCGCGTTGGCCCGCAATCAACAGCGGTACTTCCAAGGTGACCTGTTCCTGAGCATTGCCATCGAACATGTGATTCGCGCCCCCCCCAACAAAATCATATCGGCCGTAACTGATGGTCGGATTAGGCAGAACGCCGGCGGCGACCACTTCGGCCCTGGCCGTTTCGATGCGTTGCAGTATGACCGCAAAGCGAGGACTTTTTTCGCGCACGATTTTGAGCAAGTCGCCGATCGTCACCGAGACCGGCACGGTTTCGGTAGATGCCAGCGCCGGCTCGGCGAGCAAGCTTAACAGTAATAAACCCAATGCCGCCAAGGATGCTGGCGAGCGCCGACGTAGTGTGGAGGGGGCTAGCAATGTCATAATGCCTCCTGAATTTCGTCGGCTTCCTCAGGGGTAATCAGCCGCTTCGGAGTGATATAGGAATAGATGACCGGCAACACGAACATCGCCACGAAAAAGGTGGTCAACATCCCGCCGACGATCACGATCGCGAAAGGCTGTTGGGTCTCGCTGCCGATGCCGGTCGATACCGCCATCGGTAACAGGCCCAGCAGCGCCAACAATGAAGCCATCAGGACCGGACGCAAGCGATCGGTCGCGCCGTTCAATATCGCATCGCGTAAGTCTTGGCCGTTGCGCCGGTTTTGTTCGGTGGCGCTCAACACCAGCAGCCCCATCAACGACACCTGTCCCAGCAGCGCGATAAAGCCTATTGTCGCGCTGACCGACAAGGCGATGCCGGACATCAGTAATACGAAGACACCCCCGGTCATCGCAAAAGGCACGGACAGCAGAATGGCGATGGCGCTGCGGGCCGATTGCAGCGCGCTATACAGCAAACCCAGCACGATCAGCACCGCGATCGGAATGATCACCGCAAGCCGCCCCATCGCGCGTTGCTGGTTCTCGAATTCGCCGCCCCAAACCAAAAAATGGCCTTCGGGAACTTTGACTTTTGCCTCGATCAGCGCCATCGCTTCGTGTACCACGGTGCCTAGGTCGCGTCCTTCGACATTGAATTTGAGCGCCAGAAAGCGGCGGTTGGCTTCGCGTTCGATTGAAGTCCGGCCGCGTTCGATATGTAAGTCGGCGACCTCTCGCACCGGAATACGCGCGCCGGCCGGTGTCGGCAGCATCAGATTGCCGATCTGTTCCATATTCGCGCGCTCGCCGGCCGGAAGAATCACGCGGACCGGCACCGGCCGTTCTCCTTGCCAGACATCGGTCACCACCTTGCCGGCGAGACTGGTCTCGAGCGCATCCTGGGCCGCATCGATGGTGATGCCCTGGCGAGCCAGCCCGGGGCGGTCGAGACGGATTTGCAGTTGCGGCACTTGGGATTCCCGGTACAGATCCAGATCGATGACGCCGGGCTCGTTCTTCAGCACCGCTTTGGCGGCTTCCAAGGTTGTACGCATTTTTTCCAGATCGTCGCCGTATATTTTTAAAACGACCTTGCCGCGCACGCCGCTGACCGCCTCTTCCACGTTGTCCTTGATCGGCTGGGAAAAATTGAAGCGCACCCCCGGAATCGCGGTCAGCGATTCCCGCATTGCATCCACCAGGCGATCCTTGTGCCAGCCTTTCGGCCATTGGTCGCGGGGTTTCAGATGGACGAAGGTTTCGCTCATATTGACCCCTTCATTATCGGTGCCGTCCTCGGAACGTCCCTGCTGGCTCAGAATGCCCTTCACCTCGGGGAATGCCAGCAGCTTTTCGCGCATGTCGAGCAAAATCTCTTGCCCCTTGGCGAGCGCGATACTGGCCGGCATTTCGACAAAAACATGAACGTCGCCTTCGTCCAGTTCCGGCAGGAATTCGGTGCCCAGCTGTCCCGACGCCACTGCGCCGCTGACCAATAAAACCGCGGCGGCAGCCAATGTCATCGGGCGGCGGTCTATCGCTTTGGCTAACAATTGGCGATAGCCGTTGCGGATGCGCACCAAAAACCGCGGCTCCTCGATCATCGCATGTTTCGGATGGATCAGGGCGGCGCAAAGGGCCGGAACCAAGGTCAAGGCAAAAATCAGCCCGCCGACCAAGGCAAAGCTGTAGGTGAGCGCCAAGGGCCGGAAAATACGGCCTTCAACCCTTTCCAGAGTGAACACCGGGATCAACGCCGCGATAATAATCAGCATCGCGAAAAAAGTCGGCTTTGCGACATCAAACGCCGCCTCGACGATCAATTTGACCATGTCGCGATGGGTACGGGGCCGCTGGTGCGTCGCCTGATGGATCACATGCTCCACCAGGACCACCGCGCCATCGAGAATAATGCCGAAATCGATCGCGCCCATCGAGATCAAATTGGCGGGAAGTCCGAGCTGATAGAGTCCGGCGAAGGCCACCAACAGCGACAAGGGAATCACCACGGCGACGATCAGGGAGCCGCGCACACTGCGTAAAAACAGCCAGACGACGCCGACGACCAGCAGGAAGCCGTGCAGCAGATTGTCGTAAACGGTATGCAGGGTGTTGTGGACCAGTTCGGTTCTATCCAGGAACGGCTCGATTTTCATGCCTTGCGGCAAGATTCGTTGATTCAGTTCGTTGACTTTTTTGTGCACGGCCTCTAAGACCAGCGAAGGGTTTTCTCCGCGGCGCAGCAGCACAATGCCCTCGACCGCTTCTTTCTGATCGTTCAGTCCCACCGTGCCTTGCCGCGGCGTATAGGACTGCACGAGCCTCGCGACATCGCCGACGGTGACCGGCGTGCCGCCTGCGCTTTTCAGCACGATGTTGCGAATCTCTTCCGGCTTGCTGAGAAAGCCCACGCCGCGCACCACGATCTGCTGATCGCCGTGGCGCAGATAACCGGCCCCGACATTGCGGTTCGATTGGGTAATGGCCTGGTTGACGTCTTCCAGCGTCAAATCGAAAGATTCCAGGCGGATCGGATCGATTTCGACATAAAACTCCTTGTAAAACCCGCCGAAGGTCAGCACGTCGGCGATGCCCGGCACCTGCTTCAAGATGCGGGAGATGTTCCATTCCATTTCCGAACGCAGGTCATACAGCGAATGGCGGTCGCTGACCACCATGAATTTGTAGATTTCTCCGAGCGGCGTGTAATCGGGCGCCAGCACCGGCGTCACCCCGTCCGGCAGTTCCGCGCCGGAAATCCGCTGCGAAATTACCGTGCGCGAATGGAAACTGTCCGCGTCGTCGTCGAAAGTAATCGTGATCAACGACAAGCCGAATAAACTCTGGCTGCGCATTTGCAGCATTTGCGGGGTGCCGTTCAGCACGCGCTCCAGCGGTACGGTGACTTGCCGCTCGACCTCTTCGGGCGCGTAGCCGGGCATCAGCGAAATCACGGTCACCTGGGTATTGGTCACATCGGGATAGGCTTCGATCGGCGTTTGGATATACGCATGCACGCCAAACAAGGCGATCACCACGGTTATCGCAATGGCCGCCATTCGCCGATGCACGCAAAGTTCTATCAATAACTTCAGCATTCGGCGTCCTTACAGCAGCATCGCGGCTTCGCCGTCGATCAACAGCGCCCCGCCTACGACGACGCGCTCGCCGCCCGACAGCCCTTTCAAGACCGGTATCAAGCCTTCCCGCGCTTGGCCCACTTGGACGACGCGCGGCTCGAAAACTCCGGTCGATTTCTCGACATAGACGAGGGTCGTTTTACCATCACGAATCAAGATCGCTGAAGCCGGTAAAAAAATATGGCCGGGGCCGGCGGTTTCGATCGAGGCGCGCGCATACATACCGGGCCGCAGAGCGACCTTTGTATCCTTGTCAGGCTCGATGAAGACGGCGGCACGTCTAAGATCGCTTTGGATGGCGGCGCTTTCCGCGACGACATGACCGTGGATTGGATCAGGCAATGACGCCAGTTCAATAACGGCTTTGGCGCCTTTTTCGACCAGTGCTAAATCCCGCTCGAAGACATCCGCGACAATCCAGGCGGCGGTCGGCTCGCCCAGATCAAACAATGGCGTGTCGTTGCCGACAGCGGCGCCGACCGAAACGTAAGCTTTTAAAACCATGCTGTCAAAAGGCGCCCTGACGGTCACTTCGTCGGCGGCGCCGCTGCCGAGCAAATGCAGAAAATCCCGGCTGCGGTCAAGTTCGGTGCGGGCCTGCTTTAATTGCGTTTCCGCTTCGACCCTTTCGATTTCGAGTCCTACCCCCGTCCGCTGCATTTCAAGCTGGCGCCGGTAGCGGTCTTCGGCTCGGGCAAGCTCAGCTTCCGCGCGTGCATAGTCCGAGCGCATCTGCGTGGCTTGTACGCTCGATAACGTCGCCAACGGGGCGCCTGCCTTGATTCTATCGCCGACTTGGACATAAATCTTGGTGATCCGTCCTTCCACCACGGTTCCGGTCGTCGAGATCGCCTTGGCCCGAAAGTCCACGCGGGCGGGGGCTGAGATGACGCCGCCCAGGGATTCGGCTTTGACTTCCTGCACCTTGATATAAGGCAGCGACTCGGGACGAAGCGTGATTGCTTTGTTTGCTGAGGAATCTGAGGATTGTTGCTGGGGTTTGCCGGGCAAATCCTTAGCGGTTACAGGCGATTTGTCGGGTTCGGATTCGCCTCCATCTCCACCGCATGCCGTTACCAGGAGTAGTATAAAAAAACAGGGAAAACTCGCCAGCTTCTTGAAATAAGCGTCCCGAGAAAAATGAGTTTTCATATCCAAATCGAACGGGTCCATTGAGTGCTAACAAACCGATTTTTTTAAAAAATCGGATTCGGATGAGTCATGCGACAAAATTACAAAGATAACATTGGGAAGTGACAGAAGTGCTTAATCGGTGCCGAATCCTATTATTAAGGAAAGCAGGGGCGGTTGAAATCAACCGGTTAACCGGTTGATTTCATCTGTCGACTAAGTTTCTTGGCAGGACAATACCTTGATATGCTTTGATTTTTGTTCTAACTCTCGATACCTTCAAGCAATAAACGTTCCATGCCGCGATCGAGCGGCATTGCCAGTTTTAATAGACCGCGACAAGCTTGCCGTCCTTAGTTTAAGAAAAGAACGCTTTGATGAGCTATCTACAGAGTCTTATAAACTTGAAAGTTGGTATCGATTAGCTATTATATCGGCATCGAGTGAATTAACTCAACAATATCTCGGGTGTTTTATATTTTTTACAACAATACCAATTGACTACGGATTTTTTTGGACTGGCTATATCACCCCGTTATCCACCACCGGCATCACCCAGTACCTAATCCCCGCGCCGGAAAATTCCTCCCGGAGCCGCGCCAATAACGCGGTCAACACCGCTTCCTCGACATACATCTGGAAGCGCAGCCGTTTTTGCCGGCCGGAGACCTGTTCGGCGAGCGAGAGGCCTTCGTTGCGGTGGTCGTGCGCGAAGACCGGAAAGCTGCTGAAGCCGTGTTCGGATTCGAAGGTTAAAAGACAATCGACGATCACTTCTTCGAGGCTGGTCGGCACGTTCAGGGTGACGAGAAATTCTTTGCTGCTCATGCTTGCTCCGGGGCGCGGCCGAACAGTTTGAACAGGATCGGCAGCAGGAAGAGGGTTAAAAAGGTCGACGAGACCAGGCCGCCGATCACCACGATCGCGAGCGGGCGCTGGATTTCGGAGCCGGGTCCGGTCGCGAACAAGAGCGGGATCAGGCCGAACGCGGCGATGCTGGCGGTCATCAACACCGGCCGTAAACGCCTTGCCGATCCGATCACGACGACCTTGGCGAGGTCCATGCCGGTGGCCAGCAACTGGTTGAAATAGCTGACCATCACGACCCCGTTCAACACCGCGATGCCGAGCAGTGCGATGAAGCCGACCGAAGCGGGCACCGACAGGTATTCGCCGGACAGCCAAAGACCGAAGACGCCGCCGATCATCGCGAGCGGAATGTTCGACAATACCAGCACGGCTTGGCGCACCGAGCCGAAGGTCGAAAACAGGAGCAAGAAGATCAATCCCAGGGACACCGGCACTACGACCGACAGGGTTGCGGCCGCGCGTTGCTGGTTTTCGAACTGGCCGCCGAACTCGACCGTGTAGCCGGTCGGCAGTTTGACCTGTTCCTTGACCTTTTGCCGGGCTTCTTCGACGAAGCTGACCAAGTCGCGGCCCTGCACGTTGCTGCGCACGACCGTAAAGCGCTGGCCGCGTTCGCGGCCGATCGCGACCACGCCTTCGACTTTTTCGAGTTTGGCGATGCCGGTGATCGGCACATGGCCGCCGCCGGGCAGTGCGATTTGCAGGTTGTCGAAACTGGCGGTGTTGCTGTCGCCGCGCAGCAACAATGGCGTGCGCTTGATGCCTTCCTGCACGATGCCGAGCTTCAGGCCTTCGATCTGCGAGCGCAGCAGCGTTTCGACGGTGTCGCTGTCGAGGCCCAGACGGCCCGCGCGCGCCTTGTCGATGGTCACTTGCAGAAACTGCATGCCGCTGTTTTGTTTGACGAACACATCGGAGGAGCCGTCGATATGGCGCAGGATGTCGCCGATTTGTTCGGCTTTTTCACCGAGTACTGCTAAATCGCTGCCGAACAGTTTGACCGCCACGTCGCCGCGCGTTCCGGTCAGCATCTCGGAAACGCGCATTTCGATCGGTTGGGTAAAGCCGAAGGCGATGCCGGGCGTTTCTGCCATCACCCCGCGGATCTTTTCGAGCAGTTCGTCCTTGCTTTGCATCCGCCATTCTTCCTTCGGCTTCAGCACCAGGAAGGTGTCGGTCTCGTTCAGGCCCATCGGGTCCAGGCCGAGCTCGTCCGAGCCGACGCGCGAGACGATCGTGTCGATCTCGGGAACCTGTTTGAGCAGGTTTTTCTGCACCTGCCCGTCCAGCGCGACCGATTGTTCGAGCGAAATCGACGGCAGTTTTTCGAGCTGCACGATGATGTCGCCTTCATCCATCGTCGGCATGAAGGTGCTGCCGATCTGGGTAAAGACGATCACGGTCACCGCCATTAAACCGCCGGCGCCTGCGAACAGCTTCTTGTAATTCACGAGACACCATGCCAGCATCGGCTGATACAGTTTCAACAAGTGCCGCGGCAGCCACGGCTCTTCGTGCGAAACCTCTTTGAGCAGGAAGGACGAGACGACCGGAATCACGCTGAGCGACAACACCAGCGAACCGCTCAGTGCGAAGACGATGGTCAGCGCGACCGGCGTGAACAGCTTGCCTTCGAGTCCTTGCAAGGTCAGCAGCGGCAGGAATACGATGATGATGATCAATATTCCTGAAGTCACCGGCGCTGCGACCTCGCGCGCGGCGCGGTAGATCACATGCAGGCGCGGCAAACGCTGGGCTTTTTCGGTATGGGCGAGGTGGGTGATGATGTTTTCGACCACAACGACCGCCGCATCGACCAGCATGCCGATCGCGATCGCGAGGCCACCAAGGCTCATCAGGTTCGCCGACATGCCGATTTGATTCATCAATATGAAGGTGAACAGCGCCGCCATCGGCAAGGCAAGCGCCACGGTGACCGCCGCTCTGAGGTTGCCCAAAAACGCGATCAACAGCACGACAACCAGCACGATCGCTTCGAACAGCGCATGCAGCACCGTATCGACCGCCTTGTCGACCAGATTGCCGCGATTATAAAACACCTTTACTTCGACGCCGGGCGGGAAGCCGGGGCGGATCTCGGCCAGTTTGTCCTCGAGACCTGCGATTGTCTGCCGCGCGTTAGCTCCGCGCAGACTCAATACCAATCCGGAGACCGATTCACCCTTGCCGTTTTTACTGACCGCGCCGTAACGGGTCATTGAGCCGATTCTGACCTCGGCGACATCGCCGACCGTCACCGGAATGCCGTTAAGGTTATCGATCACGATGCCGTTCAGGTCGGAGAGCGTCTTGATGCGGCCTTCGGCGCGCACGATCAAGGCTTCCTCGCCGTCGTCCATGCGGCCGGCGCCGTCGTTGCGGTTGTTCGCTTCGATCGCCTGGGTCAACCGGTCGATCGAGATGCCGCGCGCGGTCATCCGGGTATTGTCCGGAATCACTTCGAAGCTTCTGACCAGGCCGCCGAGGGAATTCACGTCCGCGACGCCGGGTACGGTGCGCAGCGCTGGTCTAATCACCCAGTCGAGCAGGTCGCGCCGTTCCATCAGGCTAAGGTCGCCGCCTTCGATCGAGAACATGTACATTTCACCGAGCGGCGTGGTCATCGGCGCGATACCGCCTTCGACGCCGGAAGGCAGAGAACCCCACATGCCGTTCAGGCGTTCGGCGATCTGCTGCCGAGCCCAGTAGATGTCGGTGCCTTCGGTAAAATCAACCGTGATGTCGGTCAGCGCGTATTTGGCGATCGAGCGCAGCATCACCTGATGCGGTATGCCGAGCAGTTCGATTTCGATCGGTGCAGTGATACGCGCCTCGACTTCCTCGGGCGTCATGCCGGGCGCCTTCACGATCACCTTAACCTGCGTCGGTGACACTTCCGGAAACGCGTCGATCGGAATATGCGTGAAGGCATGATAGCCCGCGCCTGCCAGCAGCAGCACCGACAATAGAATCAGGATGCGCTGACTCAGCGCAAATTGAATCAGCTTAGCCATTATTCGCCGCTCCCGAGGCCAAGCCAGTTCGCCTTCAGCGCGACCGCGCCTTTGACCGCGATGTCCTCGTCGCCGCTTAACTCGCCTCCGATCACCGATTCTTCATTCTGTTTGCCGATAATCGCAATCGGCGTGACCCGAAAGCCATCCGGGGTACGGATAAACAGATACGATTTGCCTTCGTTTTGCGCGATTGCCGCATTCGGTACTTTGAAGGCCGGTGTCGCGGTGGCCTGCATGATCTGAATATTAATCCGCTGTCCGGGGCGGATGGAGGGGTGTTTGCCGTCGATAATCGCTCTGGCTAGAACGGTCTGGTTTTCCAGATTCACGTTTTGACTCAGCTGGCTGATTTTGGCGCTGATTTTCTCGGCGAAAGGGTCAGTATTCTCCGGCACTACCTTGTCGCCGATTTTGATCTGGGCGGCGCGTTCCTGAGGAATATTGATTTCAAGCCAAAGCTCGCTCAGATCGGCGATCCGGTACAGCGGCGCCAGCATGTCGACCCGCGATCCGGCAACACCCATCCGCTCCAGCACGGAGCCGGAAATAGGGGAGCGTACTTGCAGCTTGCTGTTGAGCCGGTGCGTGCTTTTCAACCGGTTGATTTCCGCCGCACTCATGCCGGCGATTTCGAGCAACTGCCGGTGTTCATTGGCTTCGGAAGCGAAGGCGTTGTATTGACTATGGGTTTCCTGCCAGCGGCGCTCGGCGATCACACCTTCTTCAAACAATTTTTTATCGCGCTGATTGGACAGCGACCCCAACTGCAATTCGTTTTCGGCCTTCAAATACAGCCGCTGCATCGAGAGCAAATCGGGGCTGTTCAATTCCGCCAATACATCGCCTTTGCGGACAAGATCTCCGATCGAGGCGTTCAATTGGGTAATCAAACCCGATTGCGAGGCGCTGACCAGATATTCGTGTGCGGGCGGCACCACGACTTTGGCCGGCGCGGTCAGCATAGGAATTTGCGCGACGGGCTCGAGTTTACCCAGCGTCACGCCTAAATTATTGAAGCGGTCAGCCGATATGGTGACGCGCATTTCAGTATTGGCGGCGACCGCCAGAGAGAGGTCGGGATGCAACATGGCAAAAGGCGCAAGGCAAGCGCTTAGTAAAACCATCGTCTGGCGTTTAATCATTATCTTTCTCATGGCATCACTCCGACCGCCTGATTATAAAAAGCAATATCGCGTTGTAAGATGACCGAACGCTCCTTCGCGTTCAGGATGGCCTGCAGGGTTCTGGCTTTGATTTTTAGCAAATCCATCAAATCGATTTCGCCTGTCGAAAAACTGAGCTCCATCATCTGCATATGTTCTTCGGCGACCTTTTTCATTTCTTCGGCGATTTTCAATTCCTCCTTGTTGACTTCGAGGTTGTGCTCAGCCTCGTGATGCGCCAGTTCGAGATCTCGATAGAGTTGTTGATATTCAGATTGTAATTTGGCCGCTTCCACCTGGATGGCAGCGATATGCGGCTGGATGTGGGCATTGCCTCCGAAAGGTACAGTTACGCCGATATTGAAGCTCTCGGTATTGTTACTGCGCGGATCATTTTGACTCGGACGATCGCTGTTTACGCCAACCGTCAGGTCGGTTTGTCCGGAACCAATCAGTTTCAACGATTCAATTTCGGCTCTTTTGCGTTCGAGTTGGCTGTGCAGCGAGGCCAGGGCAGGGTGATTTTTCTGGATTTCGTCGAGATCGATCAGTTTTTCTTTGAACTCGGCGGGCGCTTTGGTGGTTTGCGTGATGCTCGCATAGCGTTTCCGCGTATGCATCATCTCGGCTTCGGCCAGCGTCAGCGCCGCGCGTTTTTGCAGCAATTCGGTTTGCGCAAGCAACTCGTCGGCGCGCGGCAGGTCGCCCAATTCGACTCGGCGCTGAATTTTCGCGAAAAGTTGCTCGTAATTGCTGACCTCGGCCTGAGCCTGATCATAACGGACTTTTTGCAAAGCCATATCCCAGAGCGCGGACCTGACCAATCCCGCCACGCGCAACCGGGTCGCTTGCGATTGCGAGGTGGCGCTCGTTTGCGCTCTGTCGGCCAGGCTGCGTTCCGCATCGCGCTGGCCGAAGTTCCATAACGGTACCTGCACGGTCGCATCGACATAATGCAGTGTGCCGCTGGTCGCTTCCTGAAAACGCAGGCCGGCTCGGGAGGCGCCGGATGTCCAGCTCTTGCTGCGTTCCAAGATCGTTGCCGCTTCCGCTTCCTGTGCGGAGAGCCAAGCGGCGTCGGGAAATTTTTCCAGCGTCAGGTCGATCACTTTGGCCAGATTTAACGAAGCATCGACTTCGATCGGATCATGATGGTCGACGATCGGTTTGGCATCCGGATGTAACGCCGGCGGCCGGTCGATGTCTTCCGCCGGCGCGGCAAAAGACAGCAGCGAAGCGCAAAGCGTCACGATGACGCGGCGGCTGCGGTGAAAATTAGGTGCAGTCATAACAATAATGCTCAATGCGGCGGCAGCGCCGCTCTGGATGACACAGGCAATTCGATGCGAGAACGCGCTAAAAAAAAAGCAAGATTCGCTGAAAAGCCTGACGGTTATAGCTTCCTCTTCAGGAAGACATCAGAACTTTAAATGACCGGAGGCGCGCGCGGAGATAGCGACGAAGAGCGCGGCCGCGACAGCAACAAAGGAGGATGGGGGAATTCTGCTAGAGGATGGGATTCGGCATCGGTGTCGAAAATCCAGGCCAGAAGCGGCAGGCATTCGCCGCCGGAAGGCTTTTCGACCGAGTGGGCGCGTTTTTCACGCATGCCGTCATCGATCGCAACGATGCAGTCTTTCGCTGCCGCGTAACTTGCCTCGGGTTGGCTGGCAATGCTGCCGCCGGAAGCGCTGCTGTAGGCTTCAAGACCCGGAATATGCAGGCCGAAATGCGTGTCGCGCTGTCCCGCATGCGCATGCAACAACGGCGCAAAAAATTGCAGGATGACCAGCAAAAGCGGCAAAAGTGAGCGAATCGATAACGACATGGCGGTGAAAGTGGATATCCGTCCGCTTATTATACGCTCTAAGCTTAATCCAATATGAAATTTAAATGACTTAGGCCGGGGGCTGGGAATTGAAATAGACGTTGTGAAAACGCGGCGAACCATCGGGACGAATGCGTCCAAGGGCAGCGTTTTTCGGTTCGGATCAAACGCCGGATTATCGTATTTCTCGCAAAAGGTGGACGATGTCGGTCATTGGATCGCGGCCCGCGCGATCACCGCGCTGTGCAAACGGCTGGCGCTGGACCGCGTTTTAGCGGGCACGGCGTTAGGGCGCTAATAGCGCGGATAAATTCCGTAGTAACCGCCCCAAAAATACGGATAACCGTAATAGCGGTAATAGCCGGGATAATAGCCTTCATAATAATAAGGCAGGGGCTCATACTCCGGCCACAGATGCAGCGTAGTGGCCTTGATCACCGGTAGTCTGAGCGGCTTTTTACCGACCAGCAGCTCCTGGTCGCCGTTCAGCACGCCGGCCGCGGTGATCTCTTGCTCCTTGGCATAGATCGCCGGATCGAGAAACTCGCTGCTGTCGACATAAAAGCGGCCCTGATGCGGCTTGTCGCGAATCGGACGGCCGTAACTGTTCAGCGGATAGGCCATCACCTGCAAACGGGTAAAGGATTGCTCGTTCTGCACGTCGATGATCACGCCGCCCCAGCGCACCGGCGAGCCTTGATAACGCGTAATATCGGCGCTCGCTTGCGGGTATGAAATATCGATCGCCGGCGGGTCTTCGATCGCTGGCGGCAGGGTTGAGCAGCCGGTTAATGGCAACAACAGGATCAGCGATAATAGGATTTTCATTGCAGGCCTCCATGAGCGTTGCGGGCGCGTTTCCGCCGCTAACAAAATTTTGAGTCGGATGTTGCACCATTAATAGGGTAACGGGTCAAAATTGGACGCTTATTAAGACTCTTAATATCGCGAATAATTTTCCGGGGAGCTTGCTATTTTTCAGGACATCCCCATAATCACAATTCCAAGAACAGTGTTGAAGGTTCCTTGAATGGACACACAGAAAGATTTAGACATACCACAACCCCTATCGCTGGTGCCGGTGTTGCCGCTGCGCGATGTGGTGGTTTATCCGCACATGGTGATTCCATTATTCGTCGGCCGGGAGCGTTCGATCGATGCGCTGGACGCCGCGATGAAGGACAATAAACAAATTTTGCTGGTCGCGCAGCGCGAAGCCGAGGTCGATGAACCGGAGTTCGACGATCTCTACCGGATTGGTACGCTGGCGAATATTCTGCAATTGCTGAAACTGCCCGACGGCACGGTCAAGGTGCTGGTCGAAGGCAGCGAGCGCAGCCAGGTATTGAAATATGTCGAAACCGGCAGCTATTTTTCGGCCCAGGTCCAGACGCTTGAAGACCAGTTGACCTCATCCGTACAGGAACAGGAAGTCTTGCAGCGCACCGCGATCAGTTCGTTCGATCAATACGTCAAGCTGAATAACAAGATACCGCCCGAAGTGTTGAACGCGCTGGCCGGCATCGATGACCTGAGTCGCCTGGCCGACACGATCGCCGCGCACATGGCGTTGAAAGTGAACGAGAAACAGAACATTCTCGAAGCCATGGATGTCGGCAAGCGGCTGGAAAGTTTGATGACCTATATGGAAGGCGAGGTCGATCTGCTCGAAATGGAAAAGCGCATCCGCGTGCGCGTGAAGCAGCAAATGGAAAAGAATCAAAGGGAATATTATCTGAATGAGCAGATGAAGGCGATTCAGAAGGAGCTCGGCGAAATCGAAAATGCGCCGAATGAAACCGAGGATCTCGAAAACAAGATCGAAGACGCCGGCATGTCCAAGGAAGCCAAGACCAAGGCGCTGGCCGAATTGAACAAGCTGAAGCTGATGTCGCCGATGTCGGCCGAAGCGACCGTGGTCAGGAACTACATCGACTGGATGGTCAATGTGCCCTGGAAGCAAAAGACCAAGGTCCGCCACGATCTGAAAATCGCCGAACAGGTATTGGAAGAAGATCATTTCGGACTTGAAAGGGTCAAGGAACGGATTCTCGAATACCTGGCCGTGCAACAGCGCGTCAAACAATTGAAGGGGCCGATCCTGTGTCTGGTCGGGCCTCCGGGCGTCGGCAAGACCTCGCTCGGCGAGTCGATCGCGCGCGCGACCAACCGCAAATATGTGCGGATGGCGCTCGGCGGCGTGCGCGACGAAGCCGAAATCCGCGGTCACCGCCGCACTTATATCGGTTCGATGCCGGGCAAGATTCTGCAAAATCTGGCCAAGGTGAAGACGCGCAATCCGATGTTCCTGCTCGACGAGATCGACAAGATGGCCGCCGATTTCCGCGGCGATCCGGCCTCCGCCTTGCTGGAGGTGCTGGACCCCGAACAGAACCATACCTTCTCTGACCATTATCTGGAAGTCGATTTCGATCTGTCCGATGTGATGTTCGTCGCGACCGCGAATACGATGAACATTCCGCCGGCGCTGCTGGACCGTATGGAAGTGATTCGTCTGGCCGGATATACCGAGGACGAAAAAATCAATATCGCGATGCGCTATCTGATTCCGAAGCAGGTCAAGAACAACGGGCTGAAAGCGCAGGAGATCGAGATTACCGAGGCGGCCGTGCGCGACATGATTCGTTATTACACGCGCGAGGCGGGTGTCCGCGGCTTGGAACGCGACATTTCGAAGGTGTGCCGGAAAGTGGTCAAATCGCTGCTGCTCAAGCCGGCGGATCATAAGACAGAGGTCACGCCGGAAAATCTGGACAGCTTTTTGGGCGTGCGCCGTTTCGATTACGGTCTGGCCGAGGAACATGATCAGGTCGGTCAGGTCACAGGGCTTGCCTGGACCGAAGTCGGCGGCGAATTGCTGACCATCGAAACGGCGGTGATTCCGGGCAAGGGCAAGCATTCCTCGACCGGCAAGCTCGGCGAGGTGATGAAGGAATCGATCGAGGCGGCGATGACGGTCGTCAGAAGCCGCGCGGAGATTCTGGGCATCGCCAATGAAGTATTCCAGACCAACGACATCCACATCCATGTCCCGGAAGGCGCGACCCCGAAAGACGGTCCGAGCGCGGGCATCGGCATGTGCACCGCGATCATTTCGGCGCTGACCAAGATTCCGGTGCGCGCGAACGTCGCGATGACCGGCGAGATCACGCTGCGCGGCGAAGTCTTGCCGATCGGCGGTCTGAAGGAAAAACTCTTGGCCGCGCATCGGGGCGGCATCACGACAGTATTGATTCCGGCCGACAATGCGAAGGATTTGGCGGAGATTCCGGAAAACATCAAGCAGAACCTGGACATCAAGCCGGTGCACTGGATCGATGAAGTCCTGGCTGTCGCCCTGCAATCTTTGCCGACGCCCACGGTAAAAAACGAGGCCGACGACAAGGCGAAGGCCGAACTCGATTCGGTCAAAATCAAAAATCAAGGATTGACCGCGCATTGATCGGTCTTTGTTTTGTGACGAACGCGCAGAAATGCAGGCATTCTGCGCGTTCCGAGCTTGACAGTCGGCGATGGCGCTTGATATAAAGAGCGCTTTCTTGTGTGGTTTTCATGCACCCATAAGAATTGAAGCGGGTTATTGTTGAACGAGCAACCAAGAACATACAGAATAGAACTTCCTTAAGGGGGAATAATGAATAAATCGGAATTGATTGACGCAATCGCACAAAATGCAGGATTGACCAAGGCAGACGCCGGCCGTGCGCTGGACGGCTTTATCAAAGCAGTCGAAGAGACCTTGAAAGCAGGCGATTCGGTCACTTTGGTCGGCTTCGGCACCTTTTCTGTGAAGGAAAGACCAGAGCGTAAAGGCCGTAATCCGCAGACCGGAGAAGAAATTACGATCAAGGCTGCAAAAATTCCTGCATTTAAAGTTGGCAAATCTTTAAAAGATGCTGTATAATACAATCTTTAAGTCGGGTGCTTAGCTCAGCTGGGAGAGCATCGCCCTTACAAGGCGAGGGTCGGGGGTTCGAACCCCTCAGCACCCACCAGACTTTGGAGCGGTAGTTCAGTTGGTTAGAATACCGGCCTGTCACGCCGGTGGTCGCGGGTTCGAGCCCCGTCCGCTCCGCCAAAATAAGAAAGCCCCGTACCGTTCGGTCCGGGGCTTTTTTTTTAACCGGGTTTTTCCTACTATCGTGTGGTTTCTTTAGGACAGAGCATATGCTGGCGACAATCAGAGAAAAGGCGCAAGGTGCGTTCGCATGGGTCATCTTGCTAGTGATCGGTGTTCCGTTTGCGTTATGGGGCATTAATAATTATATCGACGCCGCCAAAGTCGCGCCGGTCGCTTCGGTTGGCGATAAGGATTTTTTCCAGAACGATGTGAACCGCGCCTATGAGCAATACGCCCAGAACTTGCGCGGGATGGGCATCGACGAAGCCACGCTGAAAGCCCAGGCGCTCGATAAACTGATCAAGGACGAAGTCCTGCTGCAATATGCGCATGCGAAGGGCCTGGTTGCGACCGATCAGGAAGCGCGCGACTTTATTAAAGAACTCGATTATTTCAAGGTCGACGGCAAATTCAACGAAGATCGTTATAAATCGTTGTTGAATGCACAGAGAATGTCCTCGAATGATTTCGTCGCCAGGATCAAGAATGCGCTGATCATGCAGCAACTGCAAGGCAGCGTGACCGATACCAGTTTTGCGACTTCCTACGACGTCGAGAGCTTTTTCAAGATTCAGAATCAGCAGCGCGATTTCGAGTACGTGACCGTGACGCCGCCGAAACTGACCGAGCAGCCTGCCAACGAAGAAGTCAACGCGTATTATCAGCAACACCAGGACCAATATAAATCGCCCGAGCAGATCTCGGTCGCTTATGTGGAACTGTCGCTCGAGGCGATCGCACAAAAAGTCGAAGTGACCGATGACAAGCTGAAAGCGTATTATGCGGAGCAAAAGGACCAGTACAGCACGCCGGAACGCCGGAAAATAAGCCATATTCTGTTTGCGGTCAACGCGCAAACCGACGACAAGGCCGCGCTCGCCAAGGCGCAAAAAGCCAAAGCCGATCTGGCTGGCAAGGATTTCGCAAAGCTGGCCGCGGAAGTGTCTGACGACAAGCTGACCGCGAAGAGCGGCGGCGATTTGGGCCTGTTCAATGCCGGCGCGATGGAAAAATCGTTCGAAGACGCGGTCGGCAAGCTGAAGCTGGGCGAAGTGTCGGAGCCGGTCAAATCCTCGTTCGGCTACCACCTGATCAAGGTGACCGAACTGGTGCCGGGCGAAACCAAGCCGTTCGAGAGCGTGAAGGCCGAGGTGACGAAGGCGTATCAAAAATCGCAGGCCGAAGCGGTTTTCTATGATTCCGGCGAAAAACTGGCCGAGATGAGTTATGAAAATCCGGATAACCTGGATACGGTCGCGAAAGCCTTGGGCCTGACGCTCAATAAAACCGATTTCTTTACCAAGGCTGCCGGCACCGGCATTGCCGCAAATCCGAAGATTCGCGAAGCGGCATTCACCGAGGAAGTGCTGCAAGGCAACAACAGCACGCCGGTCGAAATCAGCGCCGAACATGTGGTCGTGCTGCGTAAGCTCGAACACAAGCCGGCCGCGATTCAGGCGCTGGACAGCGTAAAAGCCGGCATCAGCGCCGAGCTGCTGGCCGAAAAAGCCAAGAAGCAGGCATCAGCAACGGCGCAAAAACTGAAGGATGCGTTGAGAAAGGGCGAAACCCTCGCGAATCTGGCTGCCAGCGAAAAGCTCGAAGTGAAAAAGCTGACCGGCTATACGCGCGGTAAAACCGAGATTCCGGACGCGCTCAGCGATGCGGTATTCAAGGCCGCGAAACCGGTCGGCGGCAAGCCGACGATCCTGGTGGCCGAGTTGCCTGACGGCGCGCAGGCGGTGGTCAGCCTGAACCGGGTTGCCCCGGGCGTGATGAGCGAGGACGACAAGAAGAAAATGGATCTTGCGACCAAGAATATCGCGAAGGCATTCGGGCAAGCCGATTTCAATGCGATGCTGGAAATGCTCGAAGCGGATGCGGATATCGAGATCAACAAACCGGACGGCGACGCCAAGACGCAGTAAACGAAGTAAACAAAAAAGGGAGCGCTAAGCTCCCTTTTTTTTGTCCTTTTGCGGCCGCATCATCCAGGCTGTTGTTGGGGTGATGCGATTCAGGGCGAGGTCAATCCCGGAAATTGATATACTGCAACGGCATCTCCAGGTTTTCCTGCTTCAACATCTGAATCACTTCCTGTAGGTCGTCGCGCTGCTTGCCGGTGATCCGCACTTGATCGCCCTGGATCGCGGCCTGCACCTTCAATTTTTTGTCTTTGACCAGCTTGACGATTTTTTTGGCCAGCAGGCTTTCGATGCCTTGCTTGAGGGTGATTTCCTGGCGCACGATCTTGCCGCTGGCTTTCGGTTCGGCGATGTCCATGCAGGCGATATCGACGCCGCGCTTGGTCAGCTTGGACTGTACGATGTCGAGCATCTGTTGCAGTTGAAATTCCGAGCCGGATGTCATCAAGAGTTTATTGTCGCTCAGTTCGTAGCTGGAATTCGAGCCTTTGAAGTCGAAGCGGGTGGTGACTTCCTTGTTGGCCTGGTCAACCGCGTTGCGGGCTTCCTGTTTGTCGAATTCGGAAACGATGTCAAAAGAGGGCATTGATAGGTGATCGTTTGTTAAAAATGGAATTTTTACTATAACGAGGATTGCCTCTCGATTCAACCGGAATCCGCCGCGCATCTGAGGCACAAAAATCCAAGCGGCTTTATCCTTTCGGTTGCTGCTTGCTGAAGTCGTTGATCGCCGCGATGCGCAGGCGGCGGATCGCTTCGCCGATTTCGGCGCCCTTCAAGCCGCCGTTCAGTATCGGCGCGGTATCGGCCGCGGCGCCGGCCCTCGCGGCGCCGCGCAGGAAGTCGGCCTGCGGGTAAGGCCGCTCCTCGAAGCCGGTGCGGCCCCTGGCGTCCGCTTCGCAGGCCAACAGGAAGTCTTCGAGCAGGGAATGCCGCGGCTTGAAGGCCCCGAGCGCGGCCAAGGTATCGGTCAAGGTGCCGGGGCGCAGGTCGAACACTTTATGGCAGTGGGTATGGAAGCGCGCGACCTGCATCGCCAGGGCTTTGTACGCATTCGGCACGCGCAGACGCTCACACAGCGTTTCGAGCACGGCGAGGCCTTTGTGCTCATGATCGTAATGATGCGGCCAGTTTTCTTTCGGGGTGACGCCTTTGCCGAGATCATGCGTCAGCGCGGCGAAGCGGACTATCGGATTATTCGACAAGCGCGCGGCCTGATTCAGGCAGAGCAGGGTATGCACGCCGGTATCGATTTCGGGATGATGTTTTTCGGGCTGCGGCACGCCGAACAGGCGGTCGATTTCCGGGAATACCGCCGCGAGCGCGTCGCAGTCTCTGAGGGTTTCGAAAAACGCGGCGGGGCGGGGTTCTTTCAGCGCCTTGACCAACTCGGCCCAGACGCGTTCCGGGACCAGGAAATCGGCTTCGCCGGCCGCAACCATCTGCCGCATCAGCGCGAGGGTTTCCGGCGCGATCGTGAAGCCGAGGCGCTGATAACGGGCCGCGAAGCGGGCGATGCGCAGGATCCGTACCGGATCTTCCGCGAAAGCCGGCGACACATGGCGCAGGATGCGTTTTTCGAGATCGGCCCTGCCGCCGTAGGGATCGACGAGTCGGCCTTCGGCGCTCATCGCCATCGCATTGATCGTCAGATCGCGGCGCAGCAAATCCTGCTCCAGCGTTACGTCCGGCGCCGCATCGACCGCAAATCCCCTGTAGCCGCGTGCGGTCTTGCGTTCGGTCCGGGCCAGCGCGTATTCCTCATGGCTGTCCGGGTGCAGAAACACCGGAAAATCCTTGCCGACCGGCCTGAAGCCCTGGCGCAGCATCGATTCGTTCGTCTCGCCGATCACCACCCAATCGCGCTCCTCCACCGGAAGCTTCAGCAAACCATCGCGCACCGCGCCGCCGACCAGATAAATTTCCATATCACATCACTTTATTTAACGATGCGTCTTAGCATAACATAGCGGGCAAGAGAGGGCGGCATTATCTGGCCGCCACAGGATTGAGGGGAAAACGTGGTCATCTTATTTTCGGCCAGCATGGTGCTGGGCGCGGTCGCGGGACTGTTTGCGGGCCTGTTCGGCATCGGCGGCGGCCTGATCATGGTGCCGGTGCTGGCGATGCTGTTCGTTAAGCAGGGATTCGCCGCGGAGATCGTGATGATCATGGCGGTCGCGACCTCGCTGGCGACGATCATGCTGACCGCCCTGGCGTCGGTGCTCGCGCATCACCGGCTCGGCGCGGTATTATGGGACAAGGTCCTGCGCCTCGCGCCCGGCATCATGGCGGGCTCTGCGCTCGGCGCCGTGATTGCGGATAAAATTTCCGGCGAGACCTTGCGTTATCTCTTTATCGCCTATCTGTTGTACGCGGCGCTGCAACTGGCCATGCAGAGGAAGCCGAATGCCGGCCGGAAGCCTTCATCGCGGTTCCTGGATCATTTGGCCGGGCTGGTGATCGGCAGTCTGTCCGCGATCATCGGCATTGGCGGCGGCACGCTGACCGTGCCTTATCTGGTGCATTTTCAGATACCGATCCGCAATGCGGTCGCGGCGTCCAGCGCCTGCGGCCTGCCGATCGCGGTGGCCGGAGCGGCCAGTTATATCCTGTTGGGCTGGCGCTCGCCGCTGTTGCCGGAATGGAGTTTGGGGTATATTTATCTGCCTTCGTTTATCGGCATCGTCTTGACCAGCGTGATCACCGCGCCGATCGGTGCGAAGCTGGCCGGCATCATCCCGGCGCAAAAACTGAAGCGTTATTTCTCGTTATTGCTGCTGGCCGTGGCGGTGAAGATGCTATGGCTTTAGTCATCGCCGCCTTGATGGCGCTTTGCGGAAAGAAACAAGGGTTGCGGGTTTTGCAAACCCTCGATTCCGCTGCGCTGCATCGAGGCTACCTGTTTATTTTATTGAAGATTTTTACGGATTACTTGAATTGCAACTGGCGGGTATTGAATGAATAAAAATTGGCTCGAACGGATCAGATTGACCCCGCGTCTCTGGTTTTTGCTCGGTTTTCTGGGCTGCGCATTTCTGCTCTCGATGGGCGCCTATTTTCAGTTCGTCGGCGGACTGGAGCCCTGTCCGTTATGCATTTCCCAGCGCATCGCGATTTTGCTGACCGGCATCGTGTTTTTGCTGGCTGGCCTGCATAATCCCGGCGTCGCCGGCGTCAAGGCCTACGCGATACTCGGCGCGTTGACCGCCTTGGGCGGCGGCGCGATTTCGACGCGCCATGTCTGGCTGCAGCATCTGCCGCCCGAGGAAGTGCCGGAATGCGGGCCCGGGCTCGAATATATCTTCAACAACTTTCCGTTGACCGAAACGCTGAAACTGATGCTGAGCGGCACCGGCGACTGCGCGAAAGTCGACTGGACTTTCATGGGCCTGAGCATGCCGGGCTGGACCCTGGTCGCATTTTTGCTGCTGGCGACATTGAGCCTGCTGCAATTTTGGAATGCTAAGCCAAATTGATCGCACTTCTGCGGCGGGGACAGGAAGACCTGATGGCCTATTTTGTCCCCGCGCTTGACAAGTTATGCACCGATTGGATTGGGCCTTCCGGTAGCGCGTTTGATCGATGGATTAGTCAAAAAATCGGCGTTTAGCTTTTTTATTTTGACTCAAGTCATTGAAAATAAATTAAAAAAATGACAAGGTCATTTTTTGGTCAAATTAACAAAACTGTAATAAAAACCGCAATTAAGCGCAGTTAAAAAGTCTTTGTCCACAGACTTATCCACAGCTTTTGTGGGTAACTCGAAGTAATCCCCGAGATAGAGCAACTTAGCGGTCATTTTTAATCCCCACTGTAATTTCTATGCCAGAGTTGCCGCCAGACCATCCGCCCGTTCTCCGGGTAGCCATCGATGTGCCGCTGTATCGTTTATTCGATTATGCAGCGCCGGAGGCGGTCGATCCTGATTCGCTCAAACCCGGACTGCGCTTAGCGGTGCCGTTCGGCAGCACGCAGAAGACCGCGTATCTGGTCGGCGTGGAAGAGGCCAGCGAATTGAGCCGGAAGCAATTAAAACCTGTGGCGCGGATTCTCGATCACGAGCCCTTGTTGGCGCCGGACGATTTGCGCCTTCTGCATTGGGCGGCGCGTTACTATCACCATCCCTTGGGTGAGGTGTTCGCCGCGGCCTTTCCGGTCGGGCTGCGGCAAGGCAAGGCCGCGCTGCTCGATCTTCCGATACGCTATGCGCTGACCGACGCAGGCCGGGCGTTCGATCCGGCGGGGCTGCAAAGAGCGCCGAAACAAAAACAACTGCTGGAAACGTTGCAGAGCAGCCCGAACGGTGTGAACGCGGAACAATTGTCCGCGGCGGTCGAAAATTGGCGGCCCGCGTTGAAGCCATTGGCCGCGAAGGGTTTAGTCAAGATCGATGACAGCATCATCCCGCCGGATGCCGCGCTGCTGCTGATCAAGGGAACTCCGATCGAATGCAATCCCGACCAGGCGGTGGCGATTACTGAAGTCTGCGATGGACTCGGCCGCTTCGGCGTGTTCCTGCTTGAAGGCGTGACCGGCAGCGGCAAGACCGAAGTGTACATGCAGATCATCCGGCAGGTGCTGGAACGCGGCCAGCAGGTGCTGGTGCTGCTGCCCGAAATCACGCTGACGCCGCAGCTCGAAAACCGCTTTCGGCAGCGTTTTGCGGTGAACATCGCGGTGTCGCATTCGAAACTGACCGATACCCAGCGCCAGACCGCCTGGCTGTCGATGCAGCAGGGCGCCTGCTCGATTCTGCTCGGCACCCGTTCGGCGCTGTTTACGCCGCTGCCGAGGCCTGGATTGATCATCCTGGATGAGGAGCACGACACCTCGTTCAAACAGCAGGAAGGCTTCCGCTTTTCCGCGCGCGATGTCGCTATCGTGCGCGGAAAATTGTTGAACATTCCGGTAGTGCTCGGCTCCGCGACGCCGTCGCTGGAGAGCCTGTATAACGCGCAATCGGGGCGCTACCGCCGGCTGCACTTGCCGAACCGCGCCGGCAACGCCTCGGCGCCTCGGGTCCGCCTGCTCGACATCCGCAACAAGGCCCTGCATGAAGGCATCTCCGCCGCCTTGCTCGCGGAGATCCGCCAAACCCTGGACAAGAACGAGCAGGTGCTGCTGTTCCTGAACCGACGCGGCTTCGCGCCGACCCTGATCTGCCACGACTGCGGCTGGGTCGCGCGCTGCGTGCATTGCGATGCGAACCTGGTGATTCATTTTCGTGAACAAAAGCTGCGCTGCCATCACTGCGCCGGTGAACAGCCGGTCGTGAAATCGTGCCCTTCCTGCACCGGCGGCAATTTGAGGCCGCTCGGCCTCGGCACCGAGCGCGTCGAACAAGTCCTGCCCGAACTGTTTCCGGGTAAAACGGTCGTTCGCCTGGACCGCGACACCACGCAGCGCAAAGGCTCGCTCGAAAATTATCTGCGCCAGATCAACGAAGGCCAGGCGGACATCATCCTCGGCACGCAGATGCTCGCGAAAGGCCATCATTTCCCGAATGTGACCCTGGTCGCTATCCTCGACACCGACAGCGGCCTGTACAGCATCGATTTTCACGCCGCCGAAAAACTCGCACAGATGATCGTGCAGGTGATCGGGCGTGCCGGACGCGAGGACAAGCCCGGCACGGTGATCCTGCAAACCCGGCATCCCGAGCATCCCTTGTTGACGACCTTGATCCGCGAGGGATACAACGGTTTCGCCCGGCAGGCGCTGGACGAGCGCAAGGCGGCAGAGCTGCCGCCGTTCAGTCATCAGGCCTTGCTGAGGGTTCAGGCGAGCGATGCTTTCAGACCTAAGGCGTTTTTGGAGGAAGTCAAAAAACTGGCCGTCATGCTGCAGACCGGAGAGACGCTGATCCTGGGCCCGGTTGCCGCGCCGATGGCGAAACGCGCAGGCCTCTACCGTTATCAGCTATTGTTACAGGATGCGAACCGGCAGACGCTGCAGCAATTGCTGGATAGCCTGACGCCGGCAATCGATAAAATCAAAAAGGAAAAGCATCTGCGCTGGTCGCTCGATGTCGATCCGGTGGATCTGTATTGAGGGGATTTTCGATTCCGCACAAACTCCGCCGCCCTGCCCACCCTCTCCGGCGGGAGTCGCGCGAGGAGCGGTGGGCCGTGCAGCGTCCTTAGCACCGCATTGCGCGGTTTGACCCGCCGCCAGGGCGCGGTGGCTTTGCCTGCCTTGGCGACATTCGAGTCGCCGCGGGTCAGGAAAAGTTGGCCCTGGTTGTTGCGGGTAAGCATGTTGCCTTCATTCGGCGCGGGTCGCCGTCGAGCATGGCGTTGAGCTGGAGACTGGCCGCCCAATAGGCAGGGCGGCTAAAGACTTGGCACGCGCCGGAAATCCACGCCGGGAGAGTGTTTTCCGGATGGGGAAACAGGTCGATGCGGCGCAGAGTCGTAGTGGTCGAGGCGGAGATCGGCATCGTTGATCGCTACGACGGTAGCGCGGCGGTTTTCACCGACATGAAGCAGAGCAAGTTGATAAAGAGCGGAGCCGAGAAGGCTGGAGTCACTACGGGTATTGCATTAATCATTCAGCATATTCCATGCCAGAGAGCGTTTTTAAGCAAAAAGTGAAGCCATTACAGGATATGACAAGAAGCAGGCAAGGATCCTCTTGGGCGTTTTGCACCGAGTTGGTGAGATTCGACGTGATATTGCACTGTCTTTGGACATGGATTACTCCTGCAGCGATGTGAAGACAGCGAGATTTTGTGTAGGGCGCTGGAATTCGAGGCTAAATCCCATGGCAACGCGTTGCATTTCCTATCTGGAATGGGTTTTGCTAGCGTCCCATATATTGACTTTTCTCAATGCCAGCTGCCGGCCGGATGGATAATCCGGTGATTTTAATGGATAATGTACGCATATTTTTCCGATTCTTTCATCTGTTTACCCGTAATGAAAAAAAAACTAGAGGTACTGCTGCGTCTGGCCGTTGAAACACTCAAAAGCGATGGCGCATTGCCCCAGGACGTAGAACCGTCCATCAACATCGACCACAGCAAGGATCCCCTGCATGGCGATTTTGCATCGAATCTGGCCTTGATGCTGGCGAAGCCGGCCAAATCGAATCCACGGCAACTGGCCGATAAAATTGTCGCGGCGCTGCCGCAGGACGATGCAGTCACCAAAGTCGAAATCGCAGGGCCGGGTTTCATCAATTTCTTCATCGATCCCGTCGGTCAGTACGACATCATCCGCGCGATCCATGATCAGGGCGTTGAATTCGGCACCAGCAAGGCGGGCGCCGGCAAACGGGTGCAGGTCGAATTCGTCTCGGCGAACCCGACCGGCCCCCTGCATGTCGGCCACGGACGCGGCGCGGCCTACGGCTCGGTCGTCGCCGATCTGCTCGCGGCGGTCGGTTTCGACGTGCACCGCGAATATTATGTGAACGATGCCGGCCGCCAGATGGACATTCTGGCCACCAGCATTTGGCTCCGCTACCTCGAGGATTGCGGTGAAGTCGTGCATTTCCCGAGCAACGGCTACCGCGGCGAGTATGTGCGCGACATCTCCTGGGCGATTCATAAGGACTTGGGCGAAGACTTCCGTTTTTCGGTCGAGGCGGTGTTCGAAAACATTCCGCCCGACGAACCGCAGGGCGGCGACAAGGAAATCCATATCGATGCCTTGATCGCGCGGGCCAAGGATTTGCTCGGCAGCGCGCATTACGAACATTTTTTCCAGGCCGGCCTGAACAACATCCTGGACGACATTCGGGCCGACTTGCAGGAGTTCGGCGTCGACTATCAGGAATGGTTTTCCGAACGCAGCCTGATGGCGGATGATTCGGTCGCGAAAGCGCTCGACCGGCTGCGCGCCGGCGGCCATCTTTACGAACAGGACGGCGCGATCTGGTTTGCCTCGAGCCAACTCGGCGATGAAAAGGACCGCGTGGTGCAGCGCGAAAACGGCCAGTACACCTATTTCGCGTCCGATATCGCCTATCACATGAACAAGTTGGACCGGGGGTTCGAAGAGATCATCAATATCTGGGGCGCCGATCATCACGGTTATATTCCGCGGGTGAAGGCCGCGATGACCGCGCTCGGCGCCGACGCCTCCAAATTGAAGGTGCTGTTGGTGCAGTTTGCGACGTTGTACCGCGGCGAAGAAAAGGTGCAGATGTCGACCCGCTCGGGCGAGTTCGTGACGCTCCGGCAGCTGCGCAACGAAGTCGGCAAGGATGCGGCGCGCTTCTTCTACGTGCTGCGCCGTTCCGAGCAGCACATGGATTTCGACTTGAAGTTGGCGACCTCCAGAACCAACGAGAACCCGGTGTTTTATGTGCAATATGCGCATGCGCGGGTGTGTAGCGTGTTTCGCCAGCTCGACGAGAAAGGGCTGGACAGAAACCTGCCGCTCGGCATGGAAAACCTGGGCTTGCTGAACGAGGAGCACGAGATGGCTTTGGTGGCCAAGCTGGCGCGCTATCCCGAGACGCTGGAGCGCGCCGCGCTGCAACACGAGCCGCATCAGTTGATCCTGTATCTGCGCGAATTGGCGAACGACTTCCATGCTTACTACAACGCGCATAAGGTACTGGTCGAGGACGCGCCGCTGCGCAACGCCCGCTTGAATCTGATCGCCGCGGTCAGGCAGGTGTTGGCCAACGGCTTGGGATTGCTGAATATCACTACGCCTGAAACAATGTAACATGGCCAGAGATTACAAATACAGAGCCCAGGACCCGCGCGGCGGCCGCCGGCCGAAACAGAAAGAAGGCATGTCGATGTGGCGGTGGATGCTGATTACCGCATTGATCATCGGCTTTGTAGTCTTTCTGTTCTATCTTAGCAGCAAGGGCGTGCAACAAACCGGCCCCCAGCCGGCCGGCAATCCGCCGGTTGCGGAAAAACCGGCGGATGGTTCGGCGGCAAAGCCGGGGGATAAAACTGAGCAAAAAATCGAGGCGGTGCCCAAGCCGCAAGGTCCGCAATTTGATTTTTATCAGTATTTGCCGAAAAAAGAAATCGTCGTGCCCGATCATGAGATCAACACGCGCACGCGCGAGGAAAGGGTCGGCAAGGCCAAGGCAAGCCACTATATTCTGCAGGCGGGTTCCTACCAGGATGGCGAGGAAGCCGATAGTCTGCGCGCCAAACTGGCCATGATGGGGATCGAGTCGCGCATCGAAAGAACCAAGGTGGGCAGCGTGGTCTGGCACCGCGTGACGCTGGGGCCTTATACGCGCATGGCCAGCGTCAGCGTGATCCGCTCCCGTTTGCGGCAGAACGGTATCGATGTGATCGTGACCGAGTCAGGTCAATGACGGCTCGGTAGCCTTCAGAATCCGCATTTAACGAATAAAGCAAGCGCCCAGAGAAATTGCCGGCGCTTGCCTCTCTCCAGTCGCTCCAGGGCGCGCAGGATTTTCGTCTTCAATTTTGTGAATCGCTTCACACTATCAGCACAATATTTGCAGTAGGCAAGGCCTGTGCCGGCGTGCCGGCCGGGCCCTGATGTTTTCAGTAATACATTGAAAACATAGGCTTTCATCCTTCTCTCAAGGCGGCATTGCATCGATAAAGCGGCCCTGCGCATATGCGTCAATCCTGATGCCGATTTCGCCGATCTGTGTCCAGCTCAAGTAAAAAAGCTATTTTGCATTATCTTTAAGTCATCAAATGACAGGAGAAAACCCGATGCAAGACATTTTTCGCCGTATTGCCGGACGGCTGCCGGAACAGCCCATGAGGGTGCTGGGCGTGTTGGGTGGCGCGGTGACCCTGGCTTATTTCTTGATGGCTGCCGGGATCCGCGATCAGCATAACAATCCGGAACGGCTCAAAATGAGCGCCGAGCAGGCGGAAGTCGTGCAGACGATCAACCTAGGGTTGATCCGGAAGAGCATCGCGGGCGATTTCGGCCGTGACGAAAAGATTCTCGGCGGCATCAACCAACTGGAGCGGGTTCATGCCGCATTGCTCGCGGGTCAGGATAAGCCTCTGGATACGTTGTTGCAGGAGTACACGGCGTCCGTTAGCAAGCTGCTGAAGATGCCGCCGCACGCGCTGAATAGTAACGATCCCGAATTGCGCAGGCTGCTGGATTCGTTGTCGCCGCGCTTATTGCAGGAAATGCGCCGAGTCAGTGCTGGCTATCAACAGCACAGCGAGGCGATGCTCGGCAACGCGGCGAACAAGCAGCACTGGATGTTTGCGGTTTCGCTCGGCTCCCTGGTGATAATAGGCGCCCTGTTGTTGCAGCCGTTATTGAAGCAGTTGCGGGACAGCGCATTGCGGGTGCGTCAGGAAAAGCTCCTGGCGGACAAGGTGATCGCGACGGTGCCTGCCTCTATTTTCGGTCTGGATGCCGGCGGCAACGTGGTGCTGATGAATCGCCATGCCGAACAGCATTGCGGCTGGAACGCAGACGAAATCAAGGGCGGCGGTTTTTTTGAACGTCTGATCCCGGACGATCGGCGGCATGAATTGCAGGCTCTGTTTAACGGCATGATGTCCGGCGCGAATGCGGCGTCCGCTCGGATCGAGGCGCCGATGTTGAATGCTTCGGGTAAAAAAACGCCTATGGCCTGGAATATGACGGTGATCGAAGAACCCGCCTCCGGCAAACCGGGCATGTTTTTAATCGCCGGGGCCGAGGTGTCGTTGATCAAGGGAGAAGCGGTCGATGCCAACTTGCTGCAATTCAATGCCCGGCAGCCGGAGGAGGTTCTCTTATCCGGTCACGATGCCTTGAGCCTGGGCATCGCAAACAGCGAAGACGACAACATTATCCGCATTCCGGAATCCCTGTACCGCCGCAAGGGGCGTCCTATCACCCAGGCGGCGAAGGACAGCATTGCCTTTTTTACCGAAGACGGTTATTCCGGATTTTCGAGGCATTTCGATCAGGACCGTATTTGCCGAATCCTGCCCCGGCATAACGATTTTTGTAATAAGCTGGGCTGGAACCGGCTTTTGAACCAGCATAACGAGTCGCTCGATGACGATTTGTATGCGCTGATGCCCGGCAAGTCCGAATACCGCCATTTCGAATTGAAGCATACCGATGACGAGGCGGCCATTACCGAGTCGGTCTCTGCCTGGCTAGGGGATCATCATAACCTGCCGAACGATCTGCTGGACGCCGTATTGACCGTGCTGGACGAAATGATCGAAAACAGCCTGTATTCCGCGCCGCGCGACAGCAGCGGCATGCCTTATTATGGGAAAGGCGAGGCGAGGGAACTGGCGTCTTATGAGGAAATCGGCGTCGATGTCGCGCGGGGCGGCGATATTTTGGGGCTGATGATTACCGATTACTGGGGAACCTTGACCCCCGGCATTTTTTTCAAGAGCCTGGCGCAGGCGATGGAAGGCGGTATTGAAGTCAGGGAAAGCGGCGTCGGTTTGTACATGATCTGGCGGCTGTCCGATTATTTGCAGGTTCGCGTGCATCCGCAAAAATGCACGCAAGTGACCGTGCTGTGGGATATCAGCAGCGGCTTCATCGACCGGAGCGTAGATGCCGGGCTACAGTTTCTGTATCACAACGACTATGAAGCGCCTTATCAAATGCGGGCTACGATCTAAACAGCGAAAAAAGGCGGCGTTGGCCGCCCTTTTGTGAGCTAGGCGCCTTCGACCTTTTCCTCATCCACATTCGCCATGTCCGAAATTTCCTTTAGCCTGGAGATGGCTTTGAAGTTGATGCTGTTCTCCGGATAATTGCCGTCAGGATCGGCCGTGCCGGCCAACTGGCCGGTCAGTAATTCGAGCGTTTGATCGACGTTCGACACCGCATAAATCGAAAACAATCCCTTCGCAACCGCATCGATCACGTCCTGCTTCAGCATCAGGTTGCGCTGGTTAGCGGCCGGAATGATTACCGCATGATGGCCGTCCAGACCGCGTGCCTTGCAAAGCCTGAAATACCCCTCGATTTTTTCGTTCACGCCGCCGATCGCCTGTACCTCGCCGTATTGATTGATCGAGCCGGTCAGCGCGAACGACTGTTTGATCGGTGTGCGGGTCAGCGCCGAAATCAGGCAGCACAGTTCGGCCAGCGAGGCGCTGTCGCCGTCGATTTCGCCATAGGACTGCTCGATCGCGATGCTGGCCGAAATCGCGAGCGGAAACTGTTGCGCATACGTATGGCCGAGATAGCCGGTCAGGATCATCACGCCTTTCGAGTGGATCGCCAGGCCGAGTTCCGCTTCGCCTTCGATATCGACGATGCCGCGCGAGCCCGGATACACGGTCGTGGTGATCCGCGCCGGCGCGCCGAAACTGCTGCCGCCGATTTCGAGCACGGTCAGGCCGTTGATCTTGCCGATCGCTTCGCCTTCGGTATCGATCAGGATCGTGCCGTCGAGCATTTCTTCGAGCATGATCTCGGCAATCCGCCCGTTGCGGAATTCGCGGGCGGCCAGCGCCTGTTCGATCTGCGGCCGGTCGATGCGGTCGAGTTTCGCCTTCGCGCTGAACAGATTTGCCTCGCCGATGATGTCGAGCGATTCGGTGATCCGCGCTGAAAAATGATGCTGATTCTCGGTCAGCCGGCAACTGTGTTCGATCAGCGCCTCGATCGCGGTCCGGGTCAACGGTTTCGCGCCGGAATCCTTCGCATGCCGGTTCATCAACTGTGCGAACTGCCGCATCGATCCGGCGTCGCGCGGAATATAATGGTCGAAATCGGCCAGGATTCTGAACATCTCGTTGAATTCGCTGTCCAGTTCTTCGAGCAGATAATAAATGTCGCGCGAGCCGACCAAGATCACCTTCACATTCAGCGGGATCACTTCCGGTTTCAGCGTAATCGTATTGATGCCGATTTCCGAGTAAGGCGATTCGATCTCGATCTTGCCTGCCTGCAAGGCGCGTTTCAGCCCTTCCCAGACGAACGGATAGGTCAGCATTTTCTCCGCATCGAGAACCAGATAGCCGCCGTTCGCCCGGTGCAACGAGCCCGCGCAGATGCGCCGGTAATTGGTGACCAGGGTGCCTTGTTCGCTGACATATTCGATGCGTCCGAACAGGTTTTGATAGGTCGGATGCGGTTCGTGGATCACCGGCGCGCCGTGTTCGAGCTTGTTGTCGACCAGGATGTTCGGCGCATACAGCTCGGTCAGCACCTGCCGCCGATTCGCAAACTCGCGGGGATCGACCGTCCGCCCCGGCATCAGGTATTCGGGAATCGAGCTGCGCAGATTTTTGTCGATTTCGGCGAGATAAGTGATTACATCGTCGATATTCAGATATTTGTCGTTCAGTTCGGCGAACAACGGTTCGATCGCCTGGCTGATCGTATCGTTGTCGAGCTGCTTGATCTTTTCGACCAAAGCCCTTCGCCATTGCGGCAATTCGAGCAGCACACCGCTCAAATATTCCTCAAGCTCCTCGACCTGCTTGTGAAACAGGTCGCGTTCGGCCTGCGGCAATTGCGTGAACTGGTCGTCGTCGAGCGTCTTGCCGTCCCGGATCGGCGCGAACGAAATCTGCTCGCTTTCCCGGAACAGCGCAATGCTCAGCGACAGGGCTTTCTGATCGACCAAGTCGATCGCATTGTTGTAATACTGATTGAACTGACGCTCGATCGTGGTCTTTTTTTGCTGATAGGTCGGGCTTTCGAAGGCGGCCGGGAAGGTCGCGAGCAGATTGTCGATCAATTGTTCGATGTCTGCGCTGAATACCGTGCCGTATTCGGGCGGCAATTCGATCGCGACCGGTTCGCGCGGATTCTGGAAATTGTCCGCATAGACGTAGGACGAGGGTGCGTCCTGCTGTTCGGCGATCGCGGTCAGATGCTGGCTGATCATCGATAGGCGGCCGAGTCCCGGCTCGCCCATCACATAAATGTTATAGCCGGGCCGGGTCATCGCGACGCCGAATTCGAGCGCGGATTGCGCGCGGGCTTGCCCGAGTATCGGCGCATGCGGCATTGATGATTCCTCAAGACCGACGCCGGTCAGATCGATATGCAGCTTCAGGGCTTCGGCAGGCAGTTTGGAGACAGTGGTCATTAATAAGCGTTCGGATGGAATCTAAGGAGAGAAACCGTCGATTCTACCATTTTTCGGCACAGGTTCGAAAAACCGCCGCAGTCACGCGGTTGGCAGCGCGGCAGGATGGTTTTAGAGTACAATCCCAGAACGAGTCTGAAAGTCACAACCTTATTATTGAGGTAACGTGTATGCAAAAGAGCAAAACCACGATCGACGGCAACGAAGCGGCCGCCACGGTCGCTTATTTGACCAGTGAAGTGATCGCGATTTATCCGATCACGCCGGCGTCGCCGATGGGCGAGTTGGCCGATAAATGGGCCTCCGAGCGGCGCAGGAATCTCTGGGGCACGACGCCGAGCATCATCGAGATGCAGAGCGAGGGGGGCGCGGCTGGCGCGGTCCACGGCGCCCTGCAGAACGGCGCGTTGGCGACGACCTTTACCGCGTCCCAAGGCCTGCTGCTGATGATTCCGAACATGTACAAGATCGCGGGCGAGTTGACTCCGGCGGTGTTCCATGTCGCGGCAAGGTCGCTGGCGAGCCAGGCGCTGTCGATCTTCGGCGATCACAGCGACGTGATGGCGGCCAGGGCTACCGGTTTTGCGTTTCTGGCGTCCAATTCGGTGCAGGAGGCGCAGGATTTTGCGCTGATCGCGCAGGCCGCCACCCTGGTCGCGCGGATTCCGATCGTGCATTTTTTCGACGGCTTCCGAACTTCGCATGAAATCGCCAGCATCGAACCGATCGATCAGGATACGGTGCGGGCGCTGATCGACGATGGGTTGATCGCCGCGCACCGGCAGCGGGCACTGTCGCCGGAGCATCCGGTGCTGCGCGGCTCGACGCAGAATCCGGATATTTATTTCCAGGCGCGCGAAACGGTCAATCCTTACTATCAGGCGATGCCCGGCATCGTGCAGGACACGATGGACCGCTTCGCGGAGTTGACCGGCCGCCATTACCGCCTGTTCGATTACGTTGGTCCTGCCGATGCCGAAAAGGCGATCATCCTGATCGGCTCCGGCGCCGAGACGGTCGAGGAAACGGTCGAGCATCTGGCCGCGCGCGGCGAAAAAGTCGGCTTGCTGAAGGTGCGGTTGTTCCGGCCTTTCTCACCCCAGGACTTGCTCACGGCGTTGCCGAAGATGCTGCGCCGCATCGCGGTCCTGGACCGCACCAAGGAGGCCGGCGCGGACGGCGAACCCTTGTATAAGGATGTGTTGGCCGTGCTCGCGCAAGACGCGATGAGCGCCGAGCCACGGTTTGCCGCGTTGCCGAAGGTGATCGGAGGAAGGTATGGGCTGTCATCGAAAGAATTCACGCCGGGCATGGTCAAGGCCGTTTTCGACGAACTGGACATGCCTAATCCCAAAAACCCGTTTACGATCGGCATCGATGACGATGTCGGCCATACCAGCTTGCGCTGGGATGCGGCCTTTCGCACCGATGCCTCGAAGCAGTCGGTCAACGCGCTGTTTTACGGCCTCGGCAGCGACGGCACGGTCAGCGCAAACAAGAATTCGATCAAGATCATCGGCGACAAGGCTCAGGGTTATGCGCAGGGTTATTTCGTCTACGATTCGCGGAAATCCGGCGCGGTGACCGTCTCGCATCTGCGCTTCGGCAAGCAAAAAATCCGTTCGACCTACTTGATCGGCAATGGCGAGGCCGGTTTTATCGCCTGCCATCAGCCGGTGTTCCTGGAGCGTTACCGGATGCTCGACAAGGCCGCGCAGGGTTCTGTGTTTCTGCTCAATTCCTCGCTGCCGGCCGATCAGGTCTGGCCGTCGCTGCCGCGCTCGATGCAGGCCGCGATAATCGAGAAGCAAGTCGCGTTTTACACGATCGACGCCTATGCGATCGCGGAGGCCTCGGGCCTCGGACGCTTGATCAATACGGTCATGCAGGCCTGCTTCTTCGCGTTGGTCGAGATTATTCCGAAGGATGAGGCGATCGCCGCGATCAAGGCGGCCGTGCAGAAAACCTACCAAAAAGCGGGTCAGCGCATACTCGAGGCGAACCTGAACGCGATCGATGCGGCGCTGGCGAATCTGCATCGCGTGGCTGTGCCGAATGCTGCCACCAGCCAAAGCGAAATCCCGTCGCCGGTGCCGGCCGATGCGCCGGAGTTCATCAAAAATGTGACCGGCGAAATCATCGCCGGCCGGGGCGATGCGGTGCCGGTCAGCTTTTTAACGGCCGACGGTACCTTTCCGACCGCGACCTCGGTTTGGGACAAACGCAATCTGGCGCTCGAAATTCCGGTCTGGGAAAGCGACCTCTGCACGCAGTGCGGCAAATGCGTGTTCGTCTGCCCGCACAGCGTGATCCGCAGCAAGGTTTTTGCACCGGAACAGGTCAAAGACGCACCTCAGACGTTCAAATGGGTGCCGGTCAAGAGCAAAGCGTTCGAGAATCTGTTGATCAGATATCAGGTCTCGCCGGAGGATTGCACCGGTTGCAGCCTGTGCGTGGACGTCTGTCCGATCCGCGATCCTTTGAAGCCGGAGCGCAAGGCGGTCAACATGGCCCCGCAGCCGCCGCTGCGCGAACAGGAAAGCGTCAACTGGCGGTTTTTTGAAAGCATCCGGGATTTCGAGCGCGGTGCGCTGCATCACAACAAGATTCCGGAGGCGATGCATCTGCGTCCTCTGTTCGAGTTTCCGAGCGCCTGCGCCGGTTGCGGCGAAACGCCTTACATCAGGCTCGCGACGCAACTGTTCGGCGATAGGATGGTGGTCGCGAACGCGACCGGCTGTTCGTCGATTTACGGAGGGAACCTTCCGACCACGCCGTGGAGCCGGAATAGCGAGGGTAGGGGGCCGGCCTGGGCGAATTCTCTGTTCGAGGACAATGCCGAATTCGGTCTCGGCATGCGGATCGCGATCGACAAGCAGAAGGAATATGCGGAGGAGTTGCTGGTAGGTTTCCGGGGCGAGATTGGCGCGGAGCTGACCGACGCGATCTTGAACGCCGATCAGAGCGGCGAGGCCGGGATTTACGAACAGCGCGGGCGGGTCGCAGTATTGAAGGAACGATTGAAAGCTCTAAACAACGAGGCTTCGGCGCGTCTGCTCGGCGTCGCCGATACGCTGATTAAACGCAGCGTCTGGATCATCGGCGGCGACGGCTGGGGTTACGACATCGGCTACGGCGGTCTTGATCATGTGCTCGCGTCCGGGCGCGACGTGAACATCCTGCTGCTCGATACCGAGGTGTATTCGAATACCGGCGGCCAGATGTCGAAAGCGACGCCGCGCGGCGCGATCGCGAAGTTCGCGGCCGGCGGCAAATCGACTCCGAAGAAGGACCTGGCGCGGCTGGCGATCGATTATGAACAGGTCTATGTCGCGCAGGTCGCCTATGGCGCGAAAGACACGCAAACCCTGCGCGCGTTCCTGGAGGCCGAATCCTACCCTGGCACCTCGCTGATCATCGCCTACAGTCCCTGCATCGCGCACGGCGTCGATTTGTCGAACAATCTCCGCCAGCAGGACATGGCGGTGCGCAGCGGGCATTGGCCGCTGCTCCGCTACGATCCGCGCCGGGAGCGGGAAGGCAATAATCCGTTGCAGCTCGACAGCCAGAAACCGTCGCTGCCGTTCCGCGATTATGCGCTGACCGAGGCTCGCTTCAGCCTGCTCAGTCGGACCCATCCGGAAGATTCGGAACGATTCTTGCAGCAATCGCAGCAGGACGTGAACGCGCGCTACCGCCATTACCGCGAACTCGCGGATAAGGTTTTCACGAAGACGGAAGATGCGCCAAGTAATGCGGCCGGCAAGCCCGCAAACCCAGGAGAAAAAGCATGAGCGGCATCGATTTAAGCACCGACTATCTGGGCCTGAAACTGACCAGCCCCCTGGTCGCCTCGGCTTCGCCCCTGTCGCGCAGTCTCGATTCGGCCTTGCGGCTCGAAGACGCCGGCGCCGGCGCGGTCGTGATGTATTCGCTGTTCGAGGAAGATCTGCGGCATCAGGAAGAAACGGCGGCTAGGTTTTTGATCAATCAGGGCATCGGTCATCCCGAGGCCGACAGTTTTCTGCCTGAAGGCAGCGGCTATCGGCATGGTCTGGATCAGTATCTGGAACAACTGGCGAGTCTCAAACGGTCGCTGAAAATCCCGGTGATCGCGAGCCTGAACGGCGTGTCGCTGGACGGCTGGGTTGCACACGGCAAAGCCTTGCAGGAGGCCGGCGCCGATGCGCTCGAATTGAATGTGTATTACCTCAGTGCCGATATCGACGAATCCGGTGCCGACATCGAGGCGCGTTATCTGGAACTGCTCGGCGAACTGCGGAGTCAGGTAACTATCCCGATCGCGATGAAACTGTCGCCGTATTTCACAGGACTTGCGCATTTCGTGAAGCGGCTCGAACAGGGCGGCGCCGACGGCGTCGTGTTGTTCAACCGATTCTATCAGCCCGATATCGATCTGGACAACTTGCAGGTGACTTCCGAGTTGCAATGGTCGCGTTCGGCCGACAGCCAATTGTCGTTGCGTTGGGTCGCGCTGTTGTATGGCAAGGTCAAGCTGTCGCTCGCGACGACCAGCGGTGTGCGCTCGGCCGAAGATGCGCTGAAGTTGATCCTGGCCGGCGCAGACGTGACGCAGCTCTGTTCGGTGCTGCTCGAACGCGGGCCGGCTTATCTCGGCACGATCAAACACGGCATGCTGGACTGGCTGGAACGCAGTGAGGTTGCCTCGCTGCATGAAGTGAAAGGGCAATTGAGCAAGCAGCGCTGCGCGAATCCTGGCGTTTTCGAGCGCTCCAATTATCTGAATCTGCTCGATAGCCATAGCCGGGCGCCGGGCGTCAGAGTTTAACGCCAATCTTCGCCGCGGAACCTTGCTGATACGGCCATTTCTAACAAGAGCCATGATTTTTCATTTTTCGATTAGCAGAGAGAAACGCCATGAACGATACGAAGCAGCAGATAGAAAAAGACGTCCGCGAGACGGTCGAGTCCGGTGTCGACATTTATGAGCGGGTCAGAAGCATTACGCTGACGGCCTTGACCGAGCGGACGCTGGATATCGACAACATCAAGGAAGTGACGGACGCGGTGCTGAAGGGCATGAGCGACGGCTTGAGCCATCAGTATGACCCGGCCAAACACGCCTTCAAACAATCGACCGAGGCCTTGGACGACGCCCTGACCAAAACCGCCGAAGCTTCCAAGCTGGCGATCGAGGAGGCGGCCTCGAATGTGGATGAATTTTCGAGCCACGACTTCAAGCGCGCGGCCGAAGACTTGAAAAGCCTGGAGGGCATGTTTCTCGATACGATAGAAACGGTCGGCCGGCACGGCAATGAGACCGCTTCGAAAATAGCCAAAGATTTTCTCGCCCATGCGCGGGCGAACGGCACGGAGGTCGGCAGGCAAAGCCGGCTCATTCTGGAAGGACTCGATAACCTCAGGATTTCCGGTCAACATGCGGTGGTGACCGGCGCGGTAGTTACGACATCGGCGCTGGCGAAAATAGCCGGCGGGTTTTTGGCGGGGATAGCCGAGAGCCTCCATCCTGAAAAGTCACGCAAATAGCGAGTAAAGCACACATCATGTTATGGGAACTGATCAATGCGGCCAAGGACTTAAGCCGGGCCCAGGATGTCGCGACGGTGTTGATCCGTTACGGTTTCGGTGGCATCGTGCACGCGCTCGGCGTCGGGCGCGCGCTGGAGCGTCTCGGGAGAACGCTGCACTGGCAGAGCGTCGAGGAGTTTTCGACCCTCGATACGCCGCAGCGGGTGCGGCGCGTCCTGGAAGATCTGGGGCCGACGTTCATCAAGATGGGGCAAATCCTTGCGACCCGGATGGATTTATTTCCACCGGCCTATATTGCGGAATTTGAAAAGCTGCTCGACGAAGCCCCTTCGATGCCGTTCGAGGACCTGATTCCGCAATTGCAGGAAGACATCGGCGGCGATATTGACGAAGTCTTTCTCGAAATCGACCGCGTACCGCTGGCCGCGGCATCCTTGGCGCAGGTGCATAAAGCGGTGCTGAAGGACGGTGCCGCGGTGATCCTGAAGATTCGCCGTCCCGGTATCCGTAAGATCATCGAGGCGGACTTGCGCCTGTTAAGCCGACTGGTCGATGTGATCGAGTCCGATGTGCCGGAGTTGCGCCGCTATCATCCACGCGAAGTCTTCCGGCAATTCTCGCAATCGTTAAGGGCGGAACTCGACTTTGCCGCGGAAGGCCGCAATGCCGAACGGGTGGCGGGCAATTTGACGGCAGACGCCGACATTCATATTCCGCGCGTGTATTGGGAATTTACCGGCGAGCGCCTGAATGTGCAGGAGTATATCCAGGGCATTCCGGGGCGGGACCTGGCCGCGCTGGTCAAGGCCGATTTGAACCATAAGCTGCTGGCCGAACGCGGCGCCAAGGCGATTTTGCAGATGATCATGGAAGACGGCTTCTTTCACGCCGATCCGCATCCGGGCAATGTGTTCTATCTGCCCGACAATCGGCTTGCCTTCATCGATTTCGGCATGATGGGACGGCTGACCGAGGAGCGCCGCGAGCAGGTGATCAGCCTGTTGTACGGCATGGTCAACCGGATGCCGATCAAGGTCGTCGAAATCCTCGAGGACTGGTCCGATGTGATACAGACCGACGAACAGGCGCTGGCTGTCGAGATCGACGCCTTTGTCGATCAATACAGCGCGCAGTCGTTGAAGGATTTAAATCTGCAACTGATGCTGGGCGACCTGTTGGCGATCCTCAGGGATCATGATTTGAGTCTGCCGCCCGATCTGGCGCTATTGATCAAGGCCTATGTCACGCTGGACGGTTTCGGCCGGCACCTCGATCCGGACTTCAATACGCTGGTTTTCGCGGCGCCTTATCTGCAGAAGTTGATGGCCGACCGCTACCGTCCGGACATGATCGCCAAACGCGGCTGGCGCAATCTGGTCGGCGTCGTCGATTTGATTTCCGCTTTCCCGAAAGAATTGCATCATCTGCTCAGAGCCTCCCGCAAAGGCGCGATTCAGGTCGATATCAACGTTAAAGGCATCGGCCGTTATGTCGATAAGATCGATATCGCGATCAGCCGGCTGACGATGGGAATCGTGACCGCCGCGCTGATCATCGGCACCTCGATCATCATGACCGTCAAGGAGGAAAACCAGATCTTCGGTTTGCCGGTTTTCGGCTTCTTCGGCTATGTCTTCGCCTCTTTGGGCGGCGTCTGGCTGCTGTTTTCGATCTGGCGCAGCAATAAGGGAAGTTAACATGACCCGCGTGTTATGGCGGCCTTACTTACATTAAGTGTTACACAAGGGATTTTTGCTAGAATCTTTCATCAGGGGCTTTTTCTGCCTTACTCAACCGATGCCTTCCTGTGTAGGGCATCAGATTCTGTTTTGAAATGAAAATATGTTCTTGAGGAAAATACTGATGCGAGTAAAACTGATTGCCGTGCTGAGTCTTATGTCTATAAGCGCCTATGCGGAAGCGGTTCCGGCAAACTCATACGAATGCAGGGGGGCAGGGATAAGCGTCTCTTATGCGACGACGAGCTTTACCGGCGAGCCGATCCTGACGCTAACCACTCCGGCGGGAAGTCTTTCGCAGAGCGGGGAGCAAATCAGCATTCAGGACACCGTCCTCGGCAAGCTGGTCAGCATCGTAACCGAACTGACGCCGGATCTCTCTACCGAGACGCTGACCTTGATCGTGCCCGACGTGAACGTGGCCGACACGGCGCCGCGGGTAAGATTTAACTCCGAACTGTTTACGACCACAACTCATACCTCGATTGGCGGGCCGGTGCTAGTGACGGGTCTCGTTCAAAACTCGAAGTCAAAAAAGCTGTCCTGCAAGGCTTCCCTGTTGGCCTACTAACCGAGAGCCTCTAGCTTATTCTGATTAAGGAAAAGAAAACTCCGCATCCACTCTGACCGTGTTGCCGGGTGGGGGGATGGTTATGGCTCGAAACGCGCCCGATAAACAGGTGCCCAATCCGGGGTGTACATTGTTCCGGTCTTCGGAGAATCCGCGGGCAATTTGCCGACCTTCGGCGTTGAAGGTGAAATCGATCTGGAAATGATCGGGCGTCTTGCCGGATTCTGTCGGGCAGGCTTTCAGCAAGGCGGGTTTGGACTTTGCCAAAGCTTGCCTGACTTGTTCTAGGAGTTGATCCTGGCTGGGGGCTGGTACACTCGGCGTCGGAGTTTGCGGAGCGGAGTTTGCCGTCGGCGCGACCAAGGAGGCGGAATTTTTGAGGCCGAAAAAAGCGCCGATGCTGATCATGGCCGATCCGATCAGAATGGCTTGCGGTGTTGTGAGTGTTTGCATATCTTGTAAAAGTCTATAGTCGTATGCTTGAACATAGCCGTCCGAAGCCGGTTAACCGGTTTCGGACGGCGAACCAATCAATTGGTCACCATCACCCATCCTTGCAGGTTGTCATTGGCGTCGATAGGGATCGCGCTGATATTTTGGGTGCACAGTCCGACTTTGTAGATGCCGCCTATCCTAGGTAAGATGCTTTGCGCAAGAGAAAAGGAAATCCCCCCAGGGGAGGCGGTTAGCAGTTGAAAACCGTTGGCGAGAAATGGCGTGACTGTGCCCGAGGGTTGCATGTGATAGCAGATATTCGCGCGAAAATCCGCATAATTATTTAATACTTTGGTTTTTAAAGTCGCCGACATAGTTACCGTGATGCGTTGGGTATCGGTAATCATGACTTCGGAGGTGGGGCCATGGAAGGTAAACACGGGTTCGCTTGCGGGGATACTTTCAATGAGGCCGTTCAAATTGGATGTGGTGACCACGCCGCTTGGGCCCTGAGGGCCTTGGGCTCCGGCAGGACCGGTAAGACCGATGTCGCCCTTCGGTCCGCTATCGCCTCTAGCACCTGTCGCACCGGTATCGCCTTTAGCTCCGGCAGGTCCCGTTGCCCCGATAGCCCCTTGAGGACCGGCCGGACCGGCGTCACCTTTGAGTCCAATGTCGCCTTTATCGCCCTTATCTCCTGGGTTTCCGGTCGGTCCAACGGGACCTGAGGCGCCTGTAGGGCCCGGCGCGCCTTGCAGGCCGGCAGGTCCGGCATTATCCCAAACGATATTGAGGGTGGGTTCATGGCTATTTTTGCCGTTTTCCTTACTGTTGACCCTAAAGTTCAAGCCGCCGTCGCTTTTCAGCGCCAATCCGAAATTGCGATTGTCCGGGTGTGCATCGATCCATTCTTGCACTAATTCGGTGACATCGATTTCGATCCAGCGCAGCTTTCGGTCCATGCCAATGGGGACATTGGTCACAGCCGTGGATACGGTGGGCAAGTTGGCTCCGGAAAGCGATCCTTCCGACCAATTGCCGGTAACCTGGCTGATGGCTATATTCCCTCCGGCTTTCATGGTGCCGACGAACAGTCTGACCATCGCCTTGGCGACATTGGCGCCCGAATAGTTTTCAGGTGTATTCAAGGCAAAGTTGATATAACCCGTTTGGAATGGCGTGACGAAGATGTCGCTTCCTTTCCCGTAGACTTTGGTCGGTGCTTTTGAAGACGCATAACTATCGTCGGTCAACATTTCCGCGCTGGCCAAAGCCGTCGGTGAGTAGGCTCCGGCAAAACCCAACGCGCAGGCGATGACGCCCCGGTTGACCGCCTTTGCAAGTGTGCGCTTGATCAATGTTCTTTTCATAATTCGCTTTTTTGTTGATTTTTTAATGGACTCATGAATTTGCTGCTAGAGTGGGAAAACAGTTAGAAAATGTCGTAACTTACATGTGCAAACCCATGCAAAATAAATGATTTCGTAGTGTTATTGTCAGACTTTTTGAGTTCTTGAAGTCTAGTACATTGAAGGTTAACAAAAGCTTAAATTGTGGCTTATTAGGAATGACGTCTAAGTTCTGTGATGCCTGTCACATTATTACTAATTGACGGACTATGCAGTGAGCAAATTTTTCAATTAAGTCTTAATGATTGATTAGGTTTCCCTTCGTCCAGTATCCGGACGAACACAAGGAAATGGTAATAGGAGGAAGCGGAAGACCGGGAGTGGTAGAGGAAAGGGAAAAGCTGGGGGGCAGCCATTCGTTCTGCGGCGTGCTTTCATGGATGATCCGATAATCGCCTCATCACTGGAAGCAAGCGTTAACCCTTCATTATCAACAGGGTGAAGAATAAAGCTTGCGTTTACTTGGGGATATGCTTTAGTTTTCGCTTAATACCAAGGCGATTTCTGTCGCTTTGCCGGCGGTGATTTTAAAGCCGCGCATTTCGAGTATGCCTTTGGTATTCAACGAAATGATCAGATACAAGGCTTCGGGGTAAGCGGACTGTTCGAGGTCGGTCTGCGAGGGAAGCGCGGGAGCGGTCGGATGGGAATGGTAGATCGCGAACAACTGCTCGCCCTGGTCGCGCATCGCGGCCATCGCGGCGATTTGCTGCTTGGCGTCGAGCAGAAAGAGGCGGTCGGGGTGTTCGGAAACATTAGAGACCGGATAGCAGGACAACGGGATGCCGTCTTTGCCGCCGACCAGCCCGCAAACTTCGGCATCGGGGGAGATTTGCGCGTGGTGCAGTAGTTGCTGGGCGAGTCTGCGAGGGATATGGATTTCTTTTTGTTCGAACATGGCGGCTTCAGGCTAAAAGGGAAAGGCGAAATCAACAGGGCTTCAGATAAAGTCTTCAGCCTTGAGTCTTTCGATTCTCTGTATTTCTTCCATACGTTGCCCGCGGCTGTCCGGACAAATCTTTATAGGTTTGCACGCTATCATAACCCAACTCGCGGAAAATCGATTGCACGGCCTGTTCCTGGTCGTAGCCGTGCTCGATCAACAGATGGCCGCCGGTTTTCAGGTAATCACGGGCATCGCCGGCGATCGTTTGAATGTCGGCAAGCCCCTGCTGCGGCGCGGTCAGCGCGGTCCGGGGTTCGAAGCGTACATCGCCGCGGCCGAGGTGGTCGTCGTTTTCGGCGATGTAAGGCGGGTTGCTGATCACCAGGTCGAATTTTTCCTTCGGCGCCGAGGCAAACCAGTTGCTGTGCAGGAAGCGAATATGCTCGGCGGCGTGCGCGGCGGCATTGTGTTTGGCGATCTCCAGCGCGGCCAGGCTCAAATCGGCCGCGGTCACTTCGGCTTGCGGCAATTCCTTGGCCAGGGTGATCGCGATGATGCCGGAGCCGGTGCCGAGATCGATGATTTTCGCCGGTTGGTCTTGCGGCAGCAGGGTCAGGCTGATTTCGATCAACAGTTCGGTTTCGGGGCGCGGAATCAGCACGTCGGGCGTGACCCGGAAATCGCGCGACCAGAATTCGCGGCGGCCGGTCAGATAGGCGACCGGCGCGCCTTGCCGGCGCTGTTGCAGCAGAGTCTGAAAATGTTTGATCCGGTCCGCCTCGGGTTTCCGCTCCGGCCAGGTGCGCAGATGCGAGCGCGGCTTGTCGAGCGCCAGACAGAGCAGGATTTCGGCATCGAGCGCGGCCGAGTCGGAGCTGTCGGAAAGCATCGAGACGGCCTCCCTGAGCAGCGTCGCTATCGTGGTCATCAGGCTTAGTCTTCGCCGAGCTGGGTCAAGAGTTCCGCCTGATGCTCGTTGATCAACGGCCCGACGACTTGTTCCAGGCCGCCTTCCATGATGTCTTCGAGTTTATACAGGGTCAGGTTGATCCGGTGGTCGGTCAGGCGGCCTTGCGGATAGTTGTAGGTGCGGATGCGCTCGGAACGGTCGCCGGAGCCGACCTGCAATTTGCGGGCTTTGGCCTGTTCGGAACTTTGCTTTTCCTGTTCCGCGGCGAGCAGCCTTGATTGCAGGAGCGACATCGCGCGGGCGCGGTTCTTGTGCTGCGAGCGTTCGTCCTGGCACTCGACCACGACGCCGGTCGGGATATGGGTAATCCGGATTGCCGATTCGGTCTTGTTCACGTGCTGGCCGCCGGCGCCCGAGGAGCGGTAGGTATCGACCCTAAGGTCGGCCGGATTGATGTCGATCGCATCGACTTCATCGATTTCGGGCATGATCGCGACCGTGCAGGCCGAGGTATGGATGCGGCCTTGCGATTCGGTTTCGGGAACGCGCTGCACCCGATGCGTGCCGGATTCGAACTTCAATTGCGAATACACATCGCGGCCGGATACGCGCAGGATGATTTCCTTGTAACCGCCGTGCTCGCCGGCGTTTTCGCTGATCACTTCGGTTTGCCAGCCTCTGCGCTCGGCGTAGCGCTGATACATCCGGGACAGGTCGCCGGAAAAGATCGCCGCTTCATCGCCGCCGGTGCCGGCGCGAATTTCTAAAAAGATATTGCGGTTGTCGTTCGGGTCCTTCGGCAGCAACAGGAGTTGCAGTTCGTGATCCAGGGAGTCGATCAGCGTATCGGCGTCACGGTATTCTTCACGGGCCAGTTCGCGTAATTCGGGGTCGCTGTCATTGGCCATTTCCTGGGCGGCCTGGCGCTGCGCCTGAGCCTGTTCATAGCGGTGGAAGCAATCGACCAACGGGCCGATTTGCGCGTATTCCTGGCTCAACGAGCGCTGCTGCTTCTGATTGTTTTGAACGTCGGGTTGGGAGAGTAAGGCGGCGATTTCTTCGTAACGTTCGCTTAGATTTTCCAGCTTAAGTTTGATGGAGTCTTTCATTGAGTATGTTGTAATTTCAGAATTTCGCGGGCCGCGGCGACCAGGTCGTGTCTTTCGTTTTCGGCGGCGGCTCTGATTTGTGCGCTCGGAGTGTGAATCAGCTTGTTAGTCAAGCTATGGGCCAGCCGGTTCAATGCATCCTCCGGCGGCGTGCCATTTTTTAACATGGCGAGCGCCTTTTGCAAAGCTTCATTTCTGATTTGTTCGGCTTGCAGGCGATAATCCTGGATCGTCGTTTGTGCGCCTTGCGCGCGCAGCCAGGCCAGAAAATGGCCGACCTGGGTGTCGATGATTTCTTCGGCCTGCTCGGCTGCCTGGCGGCGCGAGTTCATGTTTTGGTCGATCGTGTTTTTCAGGTCGTCGACGGTATAAAGGTAAACGTCCCGCAGATGTTCGACTTCCGCTTCGATGTCGCGCGGTACGGCCAGGTCGACCATGAACATCGGTTTGTGTTTGCGCTTTTTCAGTGCGCTCTCGACGCGGCCTTTGCCGAGAATCGGCAGCTGGCTCGCGGTCGAGGAGATCACGATATCGGCTTCTTCCAGATGGTTCGGCAGTTCCGAGAGTGCGATCGCATAACCGTTGAATTGCATCGCCAACGCATGCGCCTTATCATAGGTGCGGTTTGCGATGATGATGCGCCCGATACCTTGCTGCGTCAGATGGCGGGCGGTCAGTTCGATGGTTTCGCCGGCGCCGATCAGCAGCGCGGTTTGATCGCTGAGTTTGTCGAAAATCTGCTGCGCCATCTGCACCGCGGCAAAGGCGACCGAAACCGGACTCGAACCGATGGCGGTGTCGGTGCGGACTTTTTTCGCGGCGGTAAAAGTCGATTGAAACAGTTTGCCGAGTTGTTTGCCAATCGTGCCGGCTTCCAGCGCGGCCTGATAAGCCGTTTTCATTTGCCCGAGAATTTGCGGTTCGCCAAGGATCATCGAGTCCAGGCCGCTGGCGACGCGGAACATGTGCCGGATCAGCTCGGTGTCGGTATGGCAGTATAAATACGGCGCGAAGTCGGCGGGCTGAAGATTTCGGCTGCTGGCGACCCAATCGATCAAAATCTGCTGATTGGCCGAATCGGTCGTGCAATAAAACTCGGTACGGTTACAGGTAGACAGGATCGCCGCTTCGCTGATCTCCTTGAGGCGCCCCAGTTCCTGCAAGGCTGACTCCAGCATGTCGGCAGGGAAAGCCAGGCGTTCGCGGACCGCGAGCGGTGCGGTATTGTAATTGAGTCCTACGGCAAGAAGTGTCATGGTGTTATCGATAATTTCAAACGGCGGCTGCCGGATTGATCTTTACGGTCATTCGAGTGTCTATGTCGGCGGGTGTGCGCATTTAACTTGAACCGAGAGGAATAAATTTAGATGCGTGAATCATCCGATTTTCCTTATAATCTTAGGTCAGACGAATTATAGGATGTTTTTGTGTTAATTTTTAGATTGTTTGCGGTGTTAGCCCCTATTGTACTCAATGGTTGCGCCAGCTCGCCAGAAAAACAGCAAGAGTCTGTGACGCCGGCCGCTTCCGCGCCATCAATCAAAAAAGAGCTCCCCAAACGCACAGAAGCGAAAACAGAAATCGACCAGGATGTGCTGTTCATGCTGATGTCGGCGGAGATTGCCGGCCAGCGTGGTCAGTACGAGCTGGCCTATGAGGGTTATATCGAAGCGGCCAAGCGGGTCAAGGACCCGAAGCCCGCCGAAAGGGCGGCGATGATCGCGATGTATCTAAAGGACGCGAAAAAATTAAAAAAGTCGCTGGCGATATGGCTGAAGAAGGAGCCGCAGAATCTTACCGCGAGAAAGCTCGCGGTTTTGGCTAGCTTGAAGGATGGCGATAAGCAAAAAACACAGGAACATCTTTCCGCAATGCTGGATAGCGATCCGGCCGGCTTCGAAAGTGCGGTGCTGGAGCTTGCGAATGCGCTGCAAGACGAAGGCAAGCTGCCGATCATTTACGATGCGCTGGAGGCCTTGTCGGCCCAAAAGCCGAATCAGGCGATTATTCATTATCTTCAGGCCATCATCGCGATGCAGATGAAAGATCAGGGGCTCGCCGAAAAGAAGGTCGAGCAGGCGTTGAAGCTTCAGCCGGAGTGGGATAAGGCGTTGGCCTTTCAGGCGCAAATCGCGGTCATGTCCGGCGATTTTCCGAAAGCGGTCGGGTTTTTGCGTAATGTCTACCTGAAATATCCGGACAATCAAAAGATCGGCAAAATGCTGGCGCAGCTTTTGATCAAAACCGGCGACTACGATGAGGCGGGCAAGGTCTATCAAAAACTGGTTGAAAAGGATCCGAAGGATTTTGAAAGTTCGCTCGCCTTGGCTCTGGTGCACATGCAACTGGACCGGGAGAAGGAAGCCGAAGAGATTTTGAAGAAGCTGCTGGATCAGGATGAATGGCGCGAGCAGGCCCGGTTTTATCTCGGCAAGCTGGAAGAAAAGCGCGATAACCTTAAAAAGGCGCTGAACTGGTATGACCAGGTCAGAGAGGAGCCTTTCAGTTTCGAGGCGGGCATCGCAGCGGTCAATCTGCTCGCGCGCGACAAACAGTATGACGAGGCGGGTTCACGCTTGCAGTCGATGCGGGACAGTTTTCCGAAGGAAAAGACTCGCATTATCCTGATGCAGGCAGAATTGCTGAATCAGCAGAAGCATTATCAAGCGGCTTATGATGTGCTGACTTCGGCGCTCGCCGAACAGCCGGACAGCAGGGAATTGCTCTATACCCGCGCCTTGATCGCCGAGCGGATCGGTAAGTTGGATGTGCTGGAGTCCGATCTGAAAAAAATCCTCGCGCAATATCCGGATAATGCGGAAGCGCTGAATGCGCTGGGCTATACCTTGCTGGGTTTTCCCTCCCGCTTGACCGAGGCCGAGACCTATTTGCAGCAGGCTTTGAAATTGCAGCCAGATGAGCCGGTCATTCTGGATAGCTACGGTTGGCTGTTGTTCAAGCAGGGCAAGGCCGAAAAAGCGCTGGAATATCTTGAACAGGCCTATGCCAAGCAGAAGGAAAACGAGATCGCGGCGCATCTTGCCGAGGTGCTCTGGTCATTGGGCAGGAAAGACGAGGCGAGAAAATTGTTCGACAAGGCTTTCAAGGCGGCGCCGGAGGATGAATATTTGCTCGATTTCAAGCAAAGAATATTGAACGGTGCCGAATAAGCCGCCTGAGCCCCTAATGACGATGAACGAAATCGACAGCCGGTCCTGCTTCGTGCGGAAACAGGCGAAATGGCTGCTTGGCGCCGTATTGGCGGCTTCACTGCCGGCCTGTACGTTATTTAAGCCCGCCCCGCCCGAGATCACCTATACAAAAACGGCAAATCAGGCTTTATATCGACTGGAGTCGTGGTCGTTGGAAGGTCGTGTCGCGCTGACCGGAGAACGCGACTCCTGGACCGCCGACCTGGCTTGGGCGCATCAGCAGGGTGACGAACAAATCAAGTTGTCGGGGCCGCTCGGGCAGGGGGCGGTGATGATTCGTTTGGCCGGCAATTCAGTTTCGGTGGCGCAGGGCGACGGCAAAGTGGAGTCGTCTGACGACCCCGAAGCCTTCATCAATCAGCAATTAGGCATGTTTGTGCCGGTCACTTCGCTGCGCTACTGGGTGCTCGGTCTGCCCGAGCCCGAGCAGGATTTCGAGGATGTCGGCAGCGGCTTCAGGCAGGCGGGCTGGACGGTCGCCTACCAGGCCATGCAGCCGGTTGGGCAGTGGGTGCTGCCGCGCAAAATGTCGGTCGCGAATGACCGCGTCAAATTAAAACTGATCATCGATCAATGGACACTCAATGGCGGAAATGCAAAATAATCTGTCGGCATGGGCTGAAAAATGGCCTGCGCCGGCCAAGCTGAATTTAATGCTGCGGATTACCGGGCGCCGCGACGATGGCTATCATCTGTTGCAGACGGTCTTCCAGTTCATCGATTTATGCGACTGGATTACTTTTCATCCGGTCGATGAAGGCAAGGTGAGCCTCTTTAACACGCTGCCGGGAGTGGCGGAGGCGGATGATTTGACGGTCAGGGCGGCGCAATTGCTGAAAGCGGAGACCGGTTATGCGCATGGCGTCCGCATCGAGGTCGAAAAAAATCTGCCGATGGGCGGCGGACTAGGCGGCGGCAGTTCCGACGCGGCAACGACGCTGGTGGCGCTGAATCATTTGTGGGGGCTGGGGCTGTCGACTGCGCGCTTAATGCAGCTGGGATTGAGTTTGGGTGCCGATGTGCCGGTTTTTGTTTTCGGTCGGGCGGCCTGGGGGGAGGGCGTCGGTGAGCAATTGGAGCCGATTAAAGTGCCGGAATGCTGGACTGTCGTGATACGCCCGGATTGTCATGTGAACACCGGAGAAATTTTTTCTGATAAGGGCTTGACACGTGACAGCAAATCGATCAGAATAGACGACTTTACAGCCGGTCAGTATCAAAACGATTGTCTTGAGGTGGTGACTAGGCGGTACCAGGCAGTAAAAGATGCTCTGGTTGCTTTATCCGAATTTGCCGAAGGCAGGCTGACAGGGACGGGGGCTTGCGTGTTTGCGCAGTTTGATTCGGAGCAGTTCGCGAGAAGCGCTTATCAGGCGCTGGCAGGCAAATGGCAATGCTATTTGGTCAAAGGAGTTAATGAATCTCCTTTGTATGCGAAGCTCGGGGGTTGCAAGCATAATTCTTAATTATTGGGCCGTCGCCAAGCGGTAAGGCACGGGGTTTTGATCTCCGCATACCAAGGTTCGAATCCTTGCGGCCCAGCCATTTTTCTGCATCAAGTCGAGTTCATTTTAGGAGTAAAAAAATGAATGAAGCCGCAATGATGGTGTTTTCTGGAAATGCCAATCTGGCTTTGTCAGAGGGTATCGTAAGAAAGCTCAATATGCGGCTCGGTTTGGCGAGCGTAGGTCGATTCAGCGATGGTGAGGTGGCTGTCGAAATTGGAGAAAACGTACGCGGCAAGGATGTTTTTGTTATCCAGCCAACCTGTTCGCCGAATAATGAAAACTTGATGGAATTGTTAGTGATGATCGACGCGCTGAAGCGGGCGTCGGCGTCGCGGATCACGGCAGTGATCCCTTATTACGGTTATGCTAGGCAGGATAGGCGGACGCGCTCGGCGCGGGTGCCGATTACGGCCAAGCTGGTCGCGAAAATGATCGAGCAGGCCGGTGCGCATCGTTTGTTGACCGTCGACTTGCATGCCGATCAGATACAGGGATTCTTCGATATTCCTGTGGATAATGTTTATGCTTCGCCTATTTTGTTGGGTGATGTCTGGCGGCAAAAATATCACAAGCTCATGGTGGTGTCGCCCGATGTTGGCGGTGTCGTAAGAGCGCGCGCGTTAGCCAAGAGGCTTGACGATGCGGATCTGGCGATTATCGACAAGCGTCGTCCGAAGGCGAATGTTTCGGAAGTGATGCACATCATCGGTGATGTCGAAGGGCGCAGTTGCGTGCTGGTCGATGATCTTGTCGACACGGCGGGGACTTTGTGTCACGCGGCGAAAGCGTTGAAAGATCATGGCGCAATCAAAGTGGTTGCTTATTGTACGCATGCGGTGCTGTCCGGCGCGGCCATTTCGAATATAGAGCGCTCCGTGCTGGACGAATTGGTGGTCACTGACACGATTCCTTTGCGTCCGGAAGCCGAGGCGCTGGGAAGGATCAGACAGCTCAGCGTCGCCGAGATGCTGGCCGAAACGATCAGGCGGATTGCTGCCGGTGAATCGGTCAGTTCTCTGTATGTCGATTGATAGAATAAAGTATTGCGCGTTGAAGCGCGGGGTTAAGAGATAAAATGTCTAACGTATTTGAATTTGTTGCTCAGGCTCGTGGGCAGTCAGGAAAAAACGCGGCAAGAAATGTGCGCCGTCAGGGCAGTGTGCCGGCGGTGATATACGGTGGTCATCAAGATCCGCAAATGCTGGTTTTGAATCATAATGAAGTGATCAAGCATCTTGAGCATGAAGCGGTTTATTCTCATATTCTCGATGTGACGATCGATGGCAAAACCGAAAAAGCGGTTTTGAAAGGCGTTCAGCGCAACCCTGCAAGGTTTCAGATTCTGCATCTCGATTTCATGAGAGTGAGCATGTCCGAGGCGATCAAGGTGCATGTGCCTTTGCATTTCATTAATGAAAGCACTTCAGTCGGCGGCAAAAAAGGCGGCGTTGCGGCGCATGCTTTGGCTGACGTAGAAGTTTCGTGCTTGCCGGGTGTATTGCCGGAGTTTATTGCGGTTGATTTGGCTAATCTGGATGTCGGCGGCTCGATCCATCTTTCGGATCTGGTATTGCCTGCGGGCATTGAAATTGTTGCCTTGTCGCAAGGTGCGGATCATGATTTGCCGGTGGTGTCCATGATGCCGGGTAAAGCGAGTCAAGAAGAGTCTGCTTCTTAATAGAGAAAGTGATAAAGCTTATTGTTGGTTTGGGAAATCCAGGGCGACAATACGAAAAAACCCGGCACAACGCCGGGTTTTTATTTGTGGATGCGCTTGCGCAGGATTGCAGGTCGACGTTTACGCAGTCGCCCAAGTTCTTCGGTGATCTTGCGGAATGTAAGGTCGGGTCTGCAAAGCTGTTGTTGCTGAAGCCGGCGACCTTTATGAACCGTAGTGGTCAATCGGTCGGTGCGCTGTTAAAATATTACAAATTGCAACCGGATCAGTTGTTGGTTGTGCATGATGAGCTCGATTTCAATCCGGGCGTCGTCAAGTTGAAAAAGGATGGCGGGCATGCCGGGCACAATGGCTTGCGCGACATCATTGCCCATGTGGGCACGAAAGATTTTTATCGCTTAAGATTGGGGATAGGTCGGCCTCCGGCAGGAAAGGTGGTTGCCGATTTTGTGTTATCTTCGCCGTCCAGGCAGGAAGCGGATTTACTGGATGCGGCGATCAAGGCTGGGTTGGGTTTCGTGCCGCAGTTAGTTGCAGGCGAGATCGATACGGTCATGAATAAGATAAATACATAAAGCTCCAAATTTTTTACATCATCGGCTTAAATATTTTGTTGACAAGCGGTGATTAATAAAAGATAATAAGCGACTAACTCGTTATCGGAGAGGTTCCCGAGCGGCCAAAGGGATCAGACTGTAAATCTGCCGGCTCTGCCTTCGGAGGTTCGAATCCTCCCCTCTCCACCAATTTTTTTTTGAGATCTGCGGGTGTAGTTCAATGGTAGAACTCCAGCCTTCCAAGCTGATCACGTGGGTTCGATTCCCATCACCCGCTCCAAAAAGAATTCTGTGATACCGCCCATATAGCTCAGTAGGTAGAGCACTTCCTTGGTAAGGAAGAGGTCACCGGTTCAAATCCGGTTATGGGCTCCAGAGATTTGAATGTTTTTAAAGGTTTATTCAGATGGCCAAAGAGAAATTTTCCCGTAGCAAGCCACACGTTAACGTCGGCACGATCGGACACGTTGACCACGGCAAGACCACATTGACTGCCGCCTTGACCAAGGTCATGGCGGAAATCCAAGGTGGCGAAGTCAAGGCGTTCGACCAAATCGACAATGCACCTGAAGAGCGTGCGCGTGGTATTACGATTGCGACTTCGCACGTGGAATATCAGTCAGCGACTCGCCATTATGCGCACGTTGACTGCCCAGGCCACGCTGACTATGTTAAGAACATGATTACCGGTGCGGCGCAGATGGACGGCGCGATCCTGGTTTGTTCAGCGGCTGACGGCCCGATGCCGCAAACCCGCGAACACATTCTGTTGTCAAGACAGGTTGGCGTACCCTATATTGTGGTATTCTTGAACAAGGCCGACATGGTTGACGACGCCGAGTTGATCGACCTGGTCGAAATGGAAATTCGCGAACTGTTGGATCTGTACGAATTCCCGGGCGACGACACTCCGATCATCGTCGGTTCTGCGCTGAAAGCGCTGGAAGGCGATCAAAGCCCAGTAGGCGTTCCTTCGATCATTAAGTTGGTTGAAGCGCTGGACTCTTATATTCCGCTGCCAGAAAGAGCCGTTGACGGCGCGTTCCTGATGCCAATCGAAGACGTGTTCTCGATCTCCGGTCGGGGTACTGTGGTAACCGGTCGTATCGAACGCGGCATCATCAAGGTTGGCCAGGAAGTTGAAATCGTCGGTATTCGTCCGACCGTTACCACGACCTGCACCGGCGTCGAAATGTTCCGTAAGCTGCTGGATCAAGGTCAAGCCGGTGACAACGTCGGTATCCTGCTGCGCGGCACCAAGCGTGACGAAGTCGAGCGTGGCCAGGTTCTGGCGCAAAAAGGCACCATCAAGCCACACAAGGCATTCAAGGCAGAAATCTACGTATTGTCCAAGGAAGAAGGCGGTCGTCATACTCCTTTCTTCGATGGCTACCGTCCGCAGTTCTATTTCAGAACGACCGACGTCACCGGTGCTGTTAAATTGCCGGAAGGTGTTGAAATGGTGATGCCGGGCGACAACATCGCTGTCGATATCACTCTGATCTCGCCAATCGCGATGGAAGAAGGTTTGCGTTTTGCAATTCGCGAGGGCGGTCGTACGGTCGGTGCGGGTGTCGTGGCGTCAATCATTGAATAATGATTGAAATTTAGTTACAATAAGAAGTTCTGTAGGTTTTCGTAATAGGTCAGTAGCTCAATTGGTAGAGCAGCGGTCTCCAAAACCGCAGGTTGGGGGTTCGAGACCCTCCTGGCCTGCCATTTACGAATGACAGCACAAGCATTTTGCTGACTTTACAAGATATGAATACACAAGCTGAAGCGCAAACATCGATACTGGATATAGTCAAGCAAGTTTTTTCCGTGGTATTGGTGGTTGGCGGCATCGCTGCATTCTACTATTTCTCGGAACAAGTGCAGTTGCTTTACCGCGTGCTCGGTTTGATTGTAATCGTGGCGGCGGTTCTGGGTACGATGGTGACGACCGAATTGGGTCGCTCCGTATGGGCTTTCGTGCAAGAATCGAAAGTCGAAGTCAGAAAAGTTGTCTGGCCAACGAAAGATGAAACCACGCGCACGACGCTGATGGTATTTGCGATGGTGACGGTCGTTTCATTGATCCTTTGGTTGCTGGATATGTTTCTTTTTTGGGGTGTGCGCCTGTTAACGGGCCAAGGCGGGTAATCAAATGGCATTACGTTGGTATGTGGTGCATGCTTACTCCAACTACGAGAGTAAGGTCAAACAAGCGCTCGAAGAAAGAATTAAAAGAGAAGGTTTAGATCAATATTTCGGCAAGATTCTGGTTCCGACCGAAGAAATCGTCGAGATGCGCCTGGGGCAGCAGCGGAAAAGCGAGAGAAAGTTTTTTCCGGGCTATGTTCTGGTGCAGATGGAGTTGACCGATGAAACCTGGCATCTGGTGCGCGATGTGCCGAGAGTCTTAGGGTTTATTGGCGGCACCTCTGACCGCCCGGCGCCGATCTCCGAGAAGGAGGCCATGGCCATCCTGAATCGAGTCGAAGAAGGCATTAACAAGCCAAGACCGAAAATATTGTTCGAAGTCGGCGAAGTGATTCGCATCATCGACGGGCCGTTCAAGGATTTCAACGGTGTGGTCGAAGAAGTCAATTATGAAAAAAGTAAATTGAAATTATCGGTTTTGATTTTCGGACGGTCAACGTCGGTTGAGCTGGGCTTCAATCAAGTCGAAAAAAGCTGAACGATTACAATTTACCCTAATCTGAATCCCTGTCTGCATAAGACGGGGATTTTTATGTCTGGGGGAGCAGAAATGCGTTTGCACCCAATTTGGAGTAACGATGGCTAAAAAAATTACAGCATACATAAAACTGCAAGTCAAAGCAGGTGAAGCGAACCCAAGTCCACCGGTCGGTCCGGCTCTTGGTCAGCGTGGCGTCAACATCATGGAATTTTGCAAGGCTTTTAATGCAAAGACCCAAGATGTCGAAAAAGGCCTGCCTTTGCCTGTCGTCATCACTGTTTACAGTGATCGCAGTTTTACCTTCATCACCAAGACCCCGCCAGCGACGATCTTGCTGAAGAAAGCCAGCGGCATCAAAAGCGGCAGCAGCAATCCAAACACCAAAAAGGTCGGCACCGTAACACGTGCGCAATTGGAAGAAATTGCGAAGGCCAAGATGGAAGATTTGAATGCGGCGGATCTGGAAGCCGCTGTCAAAACGATTGCCGGCAGCGCGCGCAGCATGGGCTTGAACGTGGAGGGCTTATAATGGCCAAATTATCTAAAAAAGCAAAACTGATTAAAAGCAAGGTCGAAAGAACCAAGCAATATGCTATCGCGGACGCGGTTGCATTGCTGAAGGAACTGGGCACCGCAAAATTTAGCGAATCGATCGATGTCAGCGTAAATCTGGGCGTCGACCCGCGCAAATCGGACCAAAACGTCAGAGGCGCGACCGTGCTGCCGAACGGCACCGGTAAAAGCGTGCGCGTTGCGGTCTTTGCACAAGGCCCGAATGCGGATGCAGCCAGAGCGGCCGGCGCCGATATCGTCGGTATGGAAGATCTGGGCGATCAAGTCAAAAGAGGCGAATTGAATTTCGACGTGGTGATCGCATCTCCCGATGCCATGCGCGTGGTCGGTCAGTTGGGTCAAATCCTGGGTCCTCGCGGTTTGATGCCGAACCCGAAAGTCGGTACCGTGACGCCAGATGTCGCCACCGCGGTTAAAAATGCAAAATCCGGTCAGGTGCGTTACCGTACCGACAAAGCCGGTATCATTCATTGCACGCTCGGCAAGATCAGCTTCGATGCGACTTCGATTCAGGGCAACCTGGAAGCGTTGCTGGCGGATTTGAGAAAAGCCAAGCCTGCAACGTCAAAAGGTATTTACATCAAAAAGATTACCTTGTCGTCAACGATGGGTCCTGGCCTGTGGTTGGATCAAAACAGTCTTTCAAGCTAAAGACTGTAAAGACTTTGGGTTGCCGGTAACGTCGGCAACCGTCAAAGACCGCAGGTGTTGCAAAAACTTAATTTCCTGCGCAGACGGAAGCTGGAACCTAACAAACTGGGGAAAGGGACCGTAAGGTGTGTCCTGTAGGATGCGTTTTATCACGCTGGACGAAAATATCCAGCAACTTACCGGAGGTAGGCTGTGGCACTAAATTTAGACGGCAAAAAAGTTGTTGTCGAAGAAGTCGCTGTATATGCCGCTAAAGCGTTTTCTGCCGTCGCTGCAGAATATCGTGGCTTGACCGTAACGGAACTGACCGAGTTACGTAAAACAGCGAGAGAGACGGGCGTATATCTGCGAGTGGTTAAAAACACCCTGGCAAGACGCGCAGTCGCCGGAACCGAATTCGAATGCATGCAATCCGGACTGGTGGGTCCGTTGCTGTTGGCATTCTCGATGGAAGATCCAGGTTCGGCAGGGCGATTGATTCACAATTTTGCCAAAACGCATGACAAGTTGGTTACCAAGGTTGTTGCGATCGGCGGACAGGCCTATGGCCCTGCCGAATTGGCACGCTTGGCGAGCTTGCCGACGCGCGATCAAGGCATCGCTATGCTGATGTCCGTGATGAAGGCGCCGGTCGGCAAATTGGCCCGCACCCTGGCAGCAGTCAGAGACCAAAAAGAAGCGGCATAAGCTTGATTTAACCAGTTTAAAACAAATTTTTAGAGGTATATTAAGATGGCAGTATCAAAAGAAGACATCCTGGAAGCGGTTGCGAATATGACCGTGATGGAAATCGTTGATTTGATTTCAGCGATGGAAGAAAAATTCGGCGTCACCGCGGCTGTTGCGGTAGCGGCACCTGCAGCAGGTCCTGCCGCGGTTGTTGAAGAACAAACCGAATTCGATGTCATCTTGACCGGCTTCGGCGAAAATAAAGTTGGCGTCATTAAAGCGGTTCGCAGCATCACCGGTCTGGGCTTGAAAGAAGCGAAAGACGCGGTAGAAGGCGTGCCGACCACTTTGAAAGAAGGCGTATCAAAAGGCGAAGCGGAAGAGTTCAAAAAGCAATTGCTGGAAGCTGGCGCAACCGTCGATATCAAATAATTGTATTTGATCAAATCCGGCGCAAGCCAAATGAGTACGGCTGGTGATAGAATTATCACCGGCCTTTTACTGTTTCCAGTCGAAAAACAGTAAAAACAGTCCATGACGAAAAGGTTTGGAATCGATATGTCCTACTCTTTTACCGAAAAAAAGCGTATCCGTAACAACTTTGGCAAAAGTACTGAAGTACTTGATGTGCCATATCTCTTAGCCACCCAGATTAATTCTTACGCCAGTTTTCTGCAATCCGGCGTTTCTTCGCACAAACGCGCCAATAACGGCCTGCACGCGGCCTTTTCCAGCGTATTTCCGATTGAAAGCCATTCCGGTTATGCCGTGCTGGAGTATGTCAGCTACCGCTTGGGCGAGCCCGTATTCGACGTGCGCGAGTGTCAGCAACGCGGCGCAACTTTCGCGGCACCGTTAAGAGTTCTGGTCCGGTTGGTCATCTATGACAAGGATGCGCCGGCGACTGCAAAAGTGGTGAAGGACATCCGTGAACAGGAAGTTTATATGGGCGAACTTCCATTGATGACCGAAAACGGAACGTTTGTGATCAACGGTACCGAGCGGGTCATTGTTTCGCAATTGCACCGGTCTCCCGGCGTGTTCTTCGATCACGACAAGGGCAAGACGCATTCGTCAGGAAAACTGCTGTTTAATGCGCGGATCATTCCTTACCGCGGCTCCTGGTTGGATTTCGAGTTCGATCACAAGGACTGCGTTTTTGTGCGGATAGACCGCCGCCGTAAAATCCCTGCGACAATTTTGCTCCGTGCGTTGGGCATGGACAACGAAGAAATCATCAAGATTTTCTTCGAAACCAACAAATTTACGATCAGTGCCGAGCAGGTGCTGTTCCATATTGTGCCGGAAAGAATGCGCGGCGAAATTGCCGCCTTCGACATCAAGCACGAAGACAAGGTGATCGTCGAGGAAGGCCGCCGGATCACCAGCAAACATATCCGCCAAATGCTCGCGGCCGGTTTGGCCCAGGTCGCGGTGCCGAAAGACTATCTGGTCGGCAAGATACTGGCGACCAATATCATCGATCAGTCGACCGGCGAATTGCTGGCCGGCGTCAATGACGAGATCACGGTCCCCGCGATCGATCGCTTCATCGAAAACGGCATCCGCGAAATCGATACGCTGTTCGTGAACGACCTGGACAGAGGTCCTTACATCTCGAACGCGATGCGTCTGGATGTGACCACCAACCAGATGGAAGCGTTGGTCGAAATTTACCGGATGATGCGTCCGGGCGAGCCGCCGACCAAGGAATCGGCCGAAAACCTGTTCCAGAATTTGTTTTTCACCGACGAGCGTTACGATCTGTCGACCGTCGGCCGGATGAAGTTCAACCGCCGCTTGGGCCGCACCGAAATCATCGGTACTGGTACGCTGAGCCGCGAAGACATCATCGATGTGCTGAAAGAGCTGATCGACATTCGCAACGGCAACGGCAACGTCGATGACATCGATCACCTGGGCAATCGTCGGGTGCGTTCGGTCGGCGAAATGATCGAGAACCAGTTCCGCGTCGGCCTGGTGCGCGTCGAGCGCGCGGTCAAGGAACGTTTGACCTTGGCCGATTCCGAAGGCTTGATGCCGCAGGAAATCATTAATGCGAAACCGGTTTCGGCCGCGGTCAAGGAATTCTTCGGTTCGAGCCAGTTGTCGCAGTTCATGGACCAAAACAATCCGCTGTCGCAGGTGACCCACAAACGTCGGGTTTCGGCCTTGGGACCGGGTGGTTTGGCGCGCGAACGCGCAGGTTTCGAGGTGCGCGACGTGCATACGACGCACTACGGCCGCGTCTGTCCGATCGAAACGCCGGAAGGTCCGAACATCGGTCTGATCAACTCGTTGTCGGTCTATGCTCGCACCAATGAATACGGTTTCCTCGAAACGCCTTATCGTAAGGTTGTCGACGGCAAGGTGACCGATCAGGTCGACTACCTGTCCGCGATCGAAGAAGGCGAGTTCGTGATCGCGCAGGCCAGTGTGCCGGTCGATGACAGCGGCAAGCTGATCGAAGGTCTGGTGTCCTGCCGTCATAAGGATGAGTTTACCCTGGCGATGTCCGACACCGTGCAATACATGGACGTGTCGTCGAAACAGATCGTCTCGGTCGCAGCCTCGATCATTCCCTTCCTCGAACATGACGACGCGAACCGCGCGTTGATGGGATCGAACATGCAGCGTCAGGCTGTTCCGACCTTGCGCGCCGAGAAGCCGCTGGTCGGCACTGGCATGGAGCGTACCGTCGCGAAAGACTCCGGCGTTGCGGTCGTCGCGACGCGCGGCGGCCGCATCGAAGCGGTCGACGCGGCCAGAATCGTGGTGCGGGTTAACGATACCGAAACCGAAACCGGCTCGTCGGGCGTCGATATTTACAATCTGACCAAATACACGCGTTCGAACCAGAACACCTGTATCAACCAGAAGCCGCTGGTCAAGCCGGGCGACATCGTCAGAGCCGGAGACATCCTGGCTGACGGCCCGTCGACCGATTTGGGCGAACTGGCGCTGGGGCAGAATATGCTGGTTGCGTTCATGCCGTGGAACGGGTACAACTTCGAAGACTCGATCCTGGTGTCCGAGCGCGTCGTCAAGGAAGACCGCTTTACCACGATCCATATCGAAGAGAAGACTTGCGTCGCGCGCGACACCAAGCACAGTCCTGAAGAAATTACCGCCGATATTCCGAACGTCAGCGAAGAAGCGTTGTCGAAGTTGGATGAGTCCGGCATCGTCTATGTCGGTGCGGAGGTAAAGCCGGGCGACATCCTGGTCGGCAAGGTTACGCCGAAGGGTGAAACCCAATTGACGCCGGAAGAAAAATTGCTGCGTGCGATCTTCGGCGAGAAGGCGGCGGATGTGAAGGATACTTCGCTCCGCGTACCGAGCAGCATCGAAGGCACGGTCATCGATGTGCAAGTCTTTACCCGCGACGGCGTAAAGAAAGACAAGCGTGCGCTCGAGATCGAAGATGCGGAAATCAAACGCTACCGCAAAGATCTGGACGACCAGTTGAAGATCCTCGAAGGCGATATTTACGCGCGGATCGCGAAACTGATCATCGGCAAGGTGGCGCAGGCAGGCCCGGGGCATCTGAAAACCGGCACTGAAGTGAGCGAAGAGTATCTGGCCGGCTTGAAGCATTCGGAGTGGCTGAAAATCCGGATGAAGGATGAAGATCTGAACGTGCACATTGAGGCAGCGGCCGAACAGGTCGAGCAGCAACGTAAAGCGTTCGATGAAAAGTTCGAAACCAAGCACAAGAAAATCACGATGGGCGACGATTTGCCGCCGGGCGTGTTGAAAATGGTCAAGGTTTACCTGGCGGTCAAGCGGCGTATCCAGCCGGGCGACAAGATGGCGGGACGGCACGGCAACAAAGGGGTTATCTCGATGATCCGGCCGATCGAGGATATGCCTTATACCGCCGACGGCAACCCGGTCGACATCGTCTTGAATCCGCTCGGCGTACCGTCGCGGATGAACGTCGGTCAGGTGCTGGAAACGCACTTGGGCTGGGCGGCGAAAGGTCTCGGCATCAAGATCGGCAAGATGCTCGAAGCGAAAGCCAAAATCAACGAGATTCGCGAATACCTGGACAAGATTTACAACTCCAGCGGACGGAAAGAGGAGCTGGACTCCTTCTCGGATAAGGAAATTCTGGAATTGGCGCAAAATCTGATTGGCGGCGTGCCGATGGCGACCCCGGTATTCGACGGCGCGACCGAAGAGGAGATCCGTACGATGTTGAGGCTGGCCGATTTGCCGGAACACGGACAAACGGTGTTGTACGATGGCTTGACCGGCGAGCGTTTCGAGCGCGAAGTCACGGTCGGCTACATGTACATGCTGAAGCTGAACCACTTGGTCGACGACAAGATGCATGCGCGATCGACGGGTCCATACAGTCTGGTCACGCAACAGCCGCTCGGCGGCAAGGCGCAGTTCGGCGGCCAGCGTTTCGGGGAAATGGAAGTCTGGGCTCTCGAAGCTTATGGCGCGGCTTATACGTTGCAGGAGATGCTGACGGTCAAGTCGGACGATGTCACCGGAAGAACCCGGATGTACAAAAACATCGTCGACGGCGATCACAAGATGGATGCCGGCATGCCGGAATCATTCAACGTGTTGATCAAGGAAATCCGTTCGCTGGCAGTCAATATCGAACTCGAACGCGACTAACGCCAGCCTGCAAGTAAACGCTAGCCTGTCCCGGCGTATGCCGGGACGTATTTAAATTTAAAGAGGATAAACTCTTGAAAGATTTAATGAATTTTTTGAAGCGCCAAGGCCGGGCCGAAGATTTCGACGGCATCCGCATTGGCTTGGCATCGCCCGACATGATTCGTGCCTGGTCGTATGGAGAAGTCAAAAAACCTGAAACGATCAATTACCGTACGTTCAAGCCGGAGCGCGACGGTCTGTTCTGCGCGAAGATCTTCGGGCCGGTCAGTGACTATGAATGCTTGTGCGGCAAATATAAAAGACTCAAACACCGCGGCGTGATCTGCGAGAAATGCGGCGTCGAGGTCACTCTGTCGAAAGTGCGCCGCGAACGGATGGGGCACATCGAACTGGCCAGCCCGGTCGCGCACATCTGGTTTTTGAAATCGTTGCCTTCACGGATTGCGTTATTGCTCGATATGACGCTGCGTGAAATTGAGCGTGTGTTATATTTTGAATCATTCGTGGTGCTCGATCCCGGTTTGACGCCGTTGAACAAGGGGCAATTGCTGACCGACGACGAATATCTCGATGCGGTCGAGATGCACGGCGATGATTTCGTCGCGAAGATGGGCGCCGAGGCGATCTACGACCTGTTGAAGGCGATCGACCTGAAAGAAGAAGTCAATCTGCTGCGCGAAGAAATCAATTCGACCAATTCCGAAACCAAGATCAAAAAATATTCGAAACGCCTGAAGGTGATCGATTCCTTGCTGAGTTCCAGAAACCGGCCGGAATGGATGATCCTGAAGGTGTTGCCGGTACTGCCGCCGGAGCTGCGCCCATTGGTGCCGCTGGACGGCGGCCGCTTCGCGACCTCCGATTTGAACGATCTGTACCGCCGCGTGATCAACCGGAACAACCGTTTGAACCGCTTGTTGGATCTGAATGCGCCGGACATCATCGTGCGCAACGAAAAGCGGATGCTGCAGGAATCGGTTGACGCCTTGCTCGATAACGGCCGCCGCGGCCGTGCGATCACCGGCACCAACCGGCGTCCTTTGAAGTCGCTGGCCGACATGATCAAAGGCAAGCAGGGTCGTTTCCGGCAAAACCTGCTCGGCAAGCGTGTCGACTATTCCGGCCGTTCGGTGATCGTGGTCGGTCCGACCTTGCGTCTGCACCAATGTGGTCTGCCGAAAAAGATGGCGCTGGAATTGTTCAAGCCGTTCATCTTCAGCAAGCTGCAGTTCCGCGGTCATGCGACCACGATCAAGGCGGCCAAGAAGATGGTCGAGCGCGAAGGCGCAGAAGTTTGGGATATTCTCGAGGAAGTGATCCGCGAGCATCCGATTCTGCTGAACCGGGCGCCGACCTTGCATCGTCTGGGTATTCAGGCGTTCGAGCCGATTCTGATCGAAGGCAAGGCGATTCAGCTGCACCCGTTGGTCTGTAGCGCGTTCAACGCGGACTTCGACGGCGACCAGATGGCGGTGCATATTCCGCTGTCGCTCGAAGCGCAGCTCGAAGCCAGAACGCTGATGATGGCGACCAACAACATCCTGTCGCCCGCGAACGGCGAGCCGGTGATCAACCCGTCGCAGGACGTGGTTTTGGGCTTGTATTACATCAGTCGGCAAAAGGTCAACGCGAAAGGCGCGGGCAGCATCTTCGTCAGCGTCGGCGAAGTTCAGAAAGCCTTGATGGAAAAAACGGTCGAACTGCAATCGAAGATTCAATTGCGTATCACTGAAAGAACCAAGGCCGAAAACGGCGACATCATCGAAAATACACACCGTGTCGAAACGACGGTCGGGCGTGCGCTGATCTGGGACGTCGTGCCCGTGTTGATGCCGTTTGAGATGGTCAACTGCGATATGACCAAGAAGAACATCTCGCGCCTGATCAATTATTGTTACCGCTATTTGGGCAACAAAGATACAGTCGTGTTGGCTGACCAGCTGATGTATCTCGGTTTCCGTTATGCAACGATTTCCGGCGTGTCGTTCGGTGTCGAGGACATGGCGATTCCGGCGAAGAAGGTTGACATCATCCGATCCGCAGAAGCCGAAGTCAGCGAGATTCAAAGCCAGTATTCTTCCGGTTTGGTTACCGACGGCGAACGTTACAACAAGGTTGTCGACATTTGGTCACATGCGAACGATCAGGTCGCGAAGGTGATGATGGACGGCCTCGGCGAAGAAGCGGTCGAGAATGCCGAAGGTCAGCTGGTCAAGCAAAAATCGTTTAACTCGATCTTCATGATGGCCGAATCCGGCGCGCGGGGCTCCGCGGCGCAGATTCGTCAGTTGGCAGGGATGCGGGGCTTGATGGCGAAGCCGGACGGCTCGATCATTGAGACGCCGATTACCGCGAACTTCCGTGAAGGTCTTGACGTATTGCAATACTTCATTTCGACCCACGGCGCCCGTAAAGGTTTGGCCGATACCGCCTTGAAGACCGCAAACTCCGGATATTTGACTCGCCGTCTGGTCGATGTCGCGCAGGATCTGGTGATTACCAGCGAAGACTGCGGCACCGAAAACGGCCTGATCATGACGCCGATCATCGAAGGCGGCGACGTCGTCGAGCCGTTGTCCGAACGCGTCTTGGGTCGGGTTGCGGCAGTCGACGTGCTGGATGCGGCCGGAGAAAATGTGGTCGTACCGGCTGACACCTTGCTGGATGAGTATTGGGTCGGCGTGCTCGAAGAGCAAAGTATCGATCAGGTCTTGGTGCGTTCGATTATCACCTGCGAAAGCCGCTTCGGCGTTTGCGCGTCCTGCTATGGTCGCGACCTGGGTCGCGGCCATCGGGTCAATATCGGCGAGGCGGTCGGTGTGATCGCGGCGCAATCGATCGGTGAGCCGGGTACCCAGTTGACGATGCGGACCTTCCACATCGGCGGCGCGGCATCACGGTCGGCAGCGATCAGCAACGTACAGGTCAAATCGTCCGGTACGGTGCGCCTGAGCAACCTGAAGTCGGTCGCAAACCGCGAAGGCAATCTGGTTGCGGTATCGCGTTCCGGTGAAGTCGGCGTGGTCGATGATTACGGTCGTGAAAGAGAGCGTTACAAGATTCCTTACGGTGCGGTGCTGTCGGTACAAGAAGGCAGCCGGGTTAATACCGGCGACATCATTGTGACCTGGGACCCGCATACGCATCCGGTTATTACCGAGGTGGACGGGGTTGTCACGCTGGAGCACTTCCTCGAAGGCGTCACCGTGCAAAAAATCTCGGACGAAGTGACCGGTTTGAGTTCATTGGTGGTGACTGATCCGAAGCAGCGCGGCAGCGCGGGCAAGGAGTTGCGTCCGATGGTAAAACTGATGGGCCTAAACGGCGAAGCGATCTTCCTGCCGGGTACCGAAATTCCGGCGCAATACTTCCTGCCGTCCGGCGCGATCGTCGGCATCAAGGATGGCGGCGAAGTGAAAGTCGGCGACGTACTCGCGCGGATTCCGCAGGAGTCTTCGAAAACTCGTGACATCACCGGCGGTTTGCCGCGTGTCGCGGACTTGTTCGAAGCGCGCAAGACCAAGGATCCGGCGATTTTGGCTGAAACCAGCGGTACCGTGTCGTTCGGCAAGGAAACCAAAGGTAAGCAGCGCGTGATCATTACCGATCCTGCGGGTGAGCAGATCGAAACCCTGATTCCGAAGTGGCGTCATATCACCGTATTCGAAGGCGAATATGTCGAAAAGGGTGAGACTATCGCCGAAGGTGAGTTGACTCCGCACGATATTCTGCGTTTGCGCGGCGTCGAGGAATTGGCGAATTATCTGGTCAAGGAGATTCAGGACGTTTACCGTCTGCAAGGCGTAAAAATCAACGACAAGCATATCGAGGCGATCATCCGTCAAATGCTGAGAAAGGTCGAGATTACCGCGTCCGGCGATACCACGATGTTGAAAGGCGATCAGGTTGAACGCGCCGCGTTGCGGGAAGAAAACGACAAAATGGAAGCCGAAGGCAAGATTCCGGCCAGTTTCGAGCCGGTCTTGTTGGGTATCACCAAGGCGTCGCTCGCGACCGAATCTTTCATTTCGGCGGCCTCCTTCCAGGAAACGACGCGCGTCTTGACCGATGCGGCGGTGCGCGGACTCAGCGACGGCTTGCAAGGCTTGAAAGAAAACGTGATCGTCGGCCGCTTGATTCCTGCGGGAACCGGTTTGGCTTATCACGAGAACCGGAAAAACCGGGCCGCTCAGTATCAGTCCGTCGAGTCCGAAGCGGCAACGACGGTCGATGCCGGCGATGTCGAGGAAGCGCTTAAACAGGCATTAAATCTGTAAGTGTCGAGTTAAATTACAATTTTAAGAAAAATCGTCTTGACCTGTCCGATGTTTGTCGGTATGATAAGCGGCTAACATAAACTAACGTGATTGGTCAGGTCGAAAAAATCATTAACCGCCGCCGCGAAAAGGCAGGCGGTTATTTTTTTATAATCTGGCAGTTATTTGTAAATCGGAGTAAATAGAAAATGGCCACGATCAACCAATTGGTCCGTAAGCCACGTGCTAAAAAAATCGAAAAAACCAATGTTCCTGCATTGGAAGCCTGCCCTCAGCGCAGGGGGGTTTGCACGCGCGTTTATACCACTACACCCAAGAAGCCAAACTCGGCCCTGCGTAAAGTGGCGCGGGTTAGGTTGACTAACGGCGCCGAAGTCAGCAGCTATATCGGCGGCGAAGGTCATAACCTGCAAGAGCACTCTGTGGTGTTGATCAGGGGTGGCCGGGTCAAGGACTTGCCAGGTGTGCGTTATCACGTCGTGCGCGGCAGTCTGGATACCTCTGGTGTCAATAACAGAAAATGCGGTCGTTCCAAGTATGGTACGAAACGGCCAAAAGGCAAATAATAGGTTGATGAGCTATGTCTAGAAGAAGAGTTGCTACCAAAAGAGAAATCATTCCTGATCCGCGATATGGCAGCGTAATGCTGACCAAATTCATGAACATGATCATGGAAAGTGGCAAAAAATCAATCGCCGAAGGCATCGTCTACGGTGCATTGGATGTGATTGGCAACAAAGGTCATGGCGAGCCTCTGGATGTTTTGTCAAAAGCGCTGGAAAACGTACAGCCGCGGGTCGAAGTGAAGTCCCGTCGTGTCGGCGGCGCGACCTACCAGGTGCCGGTTGAAGTGCGTCCGTCACGTCGTGTCGCCTTGGCGATGCGCTGGCTGATCGATGCTTCGCGCAAAAGAAATGAAAAGAACATGGCCGGCAAATTGGCCGGTGAGTTGCTGGATGCCTATGAAAACAGAGGTTCCGCGGCGAAGAAGCGTGAAGATACCCATCGTATGGCGGAAGCGAACAAAGCGTTCTCGCATTACCGTTGGTAATTCATTCATTCAGGTTATATTTTAGTCCGTGGCGCGCAAAACTCCGATAGAGCGATACCGTAATATCGGTATCATGGCCCATATCGACGCTGGTAAGACAACGACGACGGAGCGGATCCTGTATTACACCGGCGTATCGCACAAGATAGGCGAGGTGCATGACGGGGCTGCCACGATGGACTGGATGGAGCAAGAGCAGGAGCGCGGGATTACAATCACGTCCGCGGCGACCACCTGCTTTTGGTCCGGCATGGAAAAGCAGTATCCGCAGCACCGTATCAACATCATTGATACGCCGGGGCACGTCGACTTCACGATTGAGGTCGAACGCTCGCTTCGCGTCTTGGACGGCGCCTGTGCGGTTTTTTGCGCGGTGGGCGGCGTCGAGCCGCAATCCGAGACGGTCTGGCGACAGGCGAACAAATATCACGTGCCGCGTTTGGTGTTTGTCAACAAGATGGATCGCTCAGGAGCCAATTTCCTGCGAGTGATCGAGCAGATTAAGGCGAGACTCGGAAGTCTTGCGGTTCCCATGCAGTTACCGATTGGCGCAGAAGATCACTTCGAAGGCGTTGTCGATCTGATCAAGATGAAGGCGATCTATTGGGACGAAACCAATATGGGGATGACCTTTCAGGAAAAGGACATTCCGGCCGACATGCAGGCGCTATGCGAGACCTGGCATGCGCATCTGGTCGAGGCGGCTGCCGAGTCCAGCGAAGAGCTGATGGAAAAGTATCTTCTGGAAGAGAATCTGTCGGACGAAGAAATCAAGCAAGGCATTCGTCAGCAGACGATAGCGAATAAGCTGATGCCGGCTTTCTGCGGCTCCGCCTTTAAAAATAAAGGCGTGCAGGCGATGCTGGATGCGGTGATCGACTATCTTCCGGCGCCGACCGATGTGATAGCGATCAAAGGTCATCTGGAAGACGAAGAAACCGAGGCAGAGCGTCCATCTACCGATGATGCGCCGTTCGCGGCACTGGCTTTCAAGATTGCGACCGACCCTTTCGTCGGGACCTTGACTTTTTTTAGAGTGTATTCCGGCGTGCTGAGCTCCGGCGACAGCGTCTATAACTCGGTCAAGAAGCGCAGGGAACGCATCGGACGGCTCGTGCAAATGCATGCGAACAGCCGCGAAGAAATCAAGGAAGTCTGTGCCGGCGATATTGCGGCCGCGATCGGCTTGAAAGAGGTAACGACCGGCGATACCTTGTGCGATCAGAATCAAAAGATCGTGCTGGAGCGCATGGATTTTCCGGATCCTGTCATTTCAGTGGCGGTGGAGCCGAAAACCAAGGCCGACCAGGAAAAAATGGGCATCGCGCTCGGCAAGCTCGCTCAGGAAGATCCTTCATTCCGCGTCAAAACGGACGAAGAGACAGGGCAGATCATTATTTCCGGCATGGGCGAACTGCATCTGGAAATCATTGTCGACCGGATGCGTCGGGAGTTCAATGTCGAAGCGAATGTCGGCGCGCCGCAAGTGGCTTACCGTGAAACGATACGGAAAGCGGTCGAACAGGAAGGCAAGTTTGTCAGACAGTCGGGCGGGCGCGGTCAATACGGTCACGTCTGGCTCAAGATCGAGCCTCAAGAAGCCGGGGCGGGTTATCTGTTCGTGAACGGAATCGTTGGCGGTACGGTGCCGAAAGAATACATTCCTGCCGTCGATAAAGGCGTGCAGGAGCAATTGAAGAGTGGTGTGTTGGCCGGTTATCCGGTTCTCGATGTCAAGGTAACCCTGTTTGATGGTTCCTACCACGATGTCGATTCGAGCGAAATGGCGTTCAAAATCGCCGGTTCGATGGGTTTCCGTGAAGGCGCGAGAAAGGCGGATCCGATCTTGCTTGAGCCGATCATGAAAGTGGAAGTGATCACGCCCGAGGATTATATGGGCGACGTCGTCGGCGATTTGAACCGGCGGCGCGGTGTGATCCATGGCATGGACGATACGCCGTCAGGCAAGGCAATCAGCTGTGAAGTGCCGCTTGCCGAAATGTTTGGTTATGCGACCGATTTACGGTCGGCGACTCAGGGACGAGCGACATATACGATGCAATTTGAAAAGTACAATGAGGCGCCGGCTAGTATTGCGGATGCGATTATAAAGAAATCTTCATTATTTTGAATATTAAAAAGATAGGGTATTGACACATGGCCAAAGAGAAATTTTCCCGTAGCAAGCCACACGTTAACGTCGGCACGATCGGACACGTTGACCACGGCAAGACCACATTGACTGCCGCCTTGACCAAGGTCATGGCGGAAATCCAAGGTGGCGAAGTCAAGGCGTTCGACCAAATCGACAATGCACCTGAAGAGCGTGCGCGTGGTATTACGATTGCGACTTCGCACGTGGAATATCAGTCAGCGACTCGCCATTATGCGCACGTTGACTGCCCAGGCCACGCTGACTATGTTAAGAACATGATTACCGGTGCGGCGCAGATGGACGGCGCGATCCTGGTTTGTTCAGCGGCTGACGGCCCGATGCCGCAAACCCGCGAACACATTCTGTTGTCAAGACAGGTTGGCGTACCCTATATTGTGGTATTCTTGAACAAGGCCGACATGGTTGACGACGCCGAGTTGATCGACCTGGTCGAAATGGAAATTCGCGAACTGTTGGATCTGTACGAATTCCCGGGCGACGACACTCCGATCATCGTCGGTTCTGCGCTGAAAGCGCTGGAAGGCGATCAAAGCCCAGTAGGCGTTCCTTCGATCATTAAGTTGGTTGAAGCGCTGGACTCTTATATTCCGCTGCCAGAAAGAGCCGTTGACGGCGCGTTCCTGATGCCAATCGAAGACGTGTTCTCGATCTCCGGTCGGGGTACTGTGGTAACCGGTCGTATCGAACGCGGCATCATCAAGGTTGGCCAGGAAGTTGAAATCGTCGGTATTCGTCCGACCGTTACCACGACCTGCACCGGCGTCGAAATGTTCCGTAAGCTGCTGGATCAAGGTCAAGCCGGTGACAACGTCGGTATCCTGCTGCGCGGCACCAAGCGTGACGAAGTCGAGCGTGGCCAGGTTCTGGCGCAAAAAGGCACCATCAAGCCACACAAGGCATTCAAGGCAGAAATCTACGTATTGTCCAAGGAAGAAGGCGGTCGTCATACTCCTTTCTTCGATGGCTACCGTCCGCAGTTCTATTTCAGAACGACCGACGTAACCGGTGCTGTTAAATTGCCGGAAGGTGTTGAAATGGTGATGCCAGGCGACAACATCGCTGTCGATATCACCCTGATCTCGCCAATCGCGATGGAAGAAGGTTTACGTTTTGCAATTCGCGAAGGCGGTCGTACGGTCGGTGCGGGCGTTGTTGCTTCTATTATCGAGTAATAAACAATGTCAAATCAAACTATCAGAATCCGTTTGAAATCATTCGATCACAAATTGATCGATCAATCGGCTGGTGAAATAGTAGAAACCGCAAGAAGAACCGGCGCGCAAGTCAAAGGCCCGATTCCATTGCCTACTAAAAAAGAACGGTTCACGATCCTGATCTCTCCGCATGTAAACAAGGATGCCAGAGATCAGTATGAATTGAGAACCTACAAAAGATTGCTGGACATTGTAGAACCCACTGAAAAAACCGTCGACGCATTGATGAAGTTGGATCTTGCGGCGGGCGTGGATGTCCAGATTAAGTTGAATTAAAAGATAGAGGAATTGGCAGATGTCAATAGGTCTTATAGGTCGAAAGTGCGGTATGACCAGGGTTTTTTGTGAAGATGGCTCGTCTGTGCCGGTAACCGTACTGCAGATCGACTCCAATCGGGTCACTCAGGTTAAAGGCATTGAAAACGATGGTTATCGCGCCATTCAGGTCACTGCGGGCGACGTGAAATCATCACGGGTCAATAAAGCAATGGCCGGTCATTATGCGGCGGCCAATGTGACGGCAGGTCGCGGTCTTTGGGAGTTCAGACTCGAAGATGGCGAAGGCGACGGTCTGTCTGTCGGTTCCGAACTGTCTTTGGATATTTTTTCCGCGGGTCAAATCGTGGATGTTCAGGGAACCAGCAAGGGTAAAGGCTTCGCCGGCGCGATTAAACGTCATAACTTCCACATGCAGGACGCGACTCACGGTAACTCCGTATCGCACCGCGTGCTGGGGTCTGTCGGTATGAACCAAACACCGGGTCGCGTCTTTAAAGGCAAGAAAATGGCGGGTCACATGGGGGCGGAAACCACCACCGTGGAAAATTTGACCATCCATGCCGTCGATGCCGAAAAGGGTTTGATTCTGGTTAAAGGCGCTGTGCCAGGCGCGAAAGGCGGCGATGTCGTGATCAAGCCTGCCTCGAAAATGAAAAATAAAGGTTAAGTTATGGGTTTGCAAGTACCTGCATTGAATGATCAAGACACGGCCGGCAAGGTCGAGGTCGACGAGGCGGTTTTTGGTCGGGATTATAACGAAACGTTGATCCACCAGATCGTGACACGCTTTTTGGCGGCCAGAAGAGCCGGCACTAAGGCGCAAAAGACTCGCTCAGAAGTCAGCGGCGGCGGCATGAAGCCATGGCGGCAGAAAGGTACCGGTCGTGCGCGTTCCGGTTCAACCCGCAGCCCCATCTGGCGGACTGGCGGTGTCGCGTTCGCGGCAAAACCGCGTAACTACGAGCAAAAGCTGAACAAGAAAATGTTCCGTGCCGGCGTCCGTTCGATTCTGTCTGAATTGCTCAGACAAGATCGTCTGGTCGTCTCCAACGACATTTTCCCAGCTTCGCCAAAAACGAAGGATCTGATCGAGAAGTTGAAAGGTGTGAATGCTCGCCGCATTCTGATCGTAGTCGATGTGATCGATCAAAATCTGGCGCTGGCTTCACGCAATATTCCTTATGTTGAAGTTGTTGAAGCCAACAATCTGAACCCAGTGCTGCTGGTGTCGGCTGAAAAGGTGATTGCGACTTCAGGTGCGCTGAAAAAAATTGAGGAGCACTTAGCATGAGCATAAATCAAAATTATTTATCGACAGTTCTGCGCGCGCCGGTCATTTCCGAAAAGAGCACGCTGCAGGCCGAAGCGAATAAAATCATCGTGTTCAAAGTCCTGAAGCAAGCAACCAAGAAGGAAATCAAGGCTGCTGTGGAGTTGATGTTCAATGTCGAAGTCGACAACGTCAATGTCCTGAATGCACAAGGCAAGCAAAAACGTTTTGGCCGCACCTTGGGTAAAAAATCGGATTGGAAAAAGGCGTATGTCAAGCTGAAACCAGGCCACGACATCGATTTTTCCGCGGCTTAATTTAATAGATACAAAGATCAATTAGGAAACGGTAGTTAACATGGCGATTGTAAAGTCAAAACCGACATCACCAGGTTCACGGTTTGTAGTACGGATCAAATCAGAAGATCTGCACAAAGGCAAGCCGTATGCACCATTGCTGGCTAAAAACAGCAAAACGGGAGGTCGTAACAACCAAGGGCGTATCACAACACGTCATGTCGGCGGTGGTCACAAGCAGCACTACCGTATTATTGATTTTAAAAGAAATAAAACCGACATTCCGGGCGTTGTCGAACGTCTCGAATACGATCCAAACCGGACCGCGAATATCGCTCTGGTTTTGTTCAAAGACGGCGAGCGCCGCTACATCATTGCACCGAAAGGTCTGACTGCGGGTCAGGAAGTACTGTCTTCCGATACTGTGCCGGTCAAGCCAGGCAACTGCATGCCGCTGCGCAACATTCCGATGGGTACGACCGTACATTGCGTCGAACTGAAGCCCGGCAAGGGCGCGCAGCTGGCCAGAAGTGCGGGCGCATCGGCGCAATTGGTTGCGCGAGATGGCGCTCATGCAACCTTGAGACTGCGTTCCGGCGAAATGCGCAAAGTACTGGCGGATTGCCGCGCAGTGATCGGCGAAGTGTCCAACTCGGAGCACAACCTGGCTTCCTTGGGTAAAGCTGGCGCAACCCGCTGGCGCGGTGTCAGACCGACCGTTCGCGGTGTGGTTATGAACCCGGTAGATCACCCACACGGCGGCGGTGAAGGTCGTACTTCCGGAGGTAGACATCCGGTTTCGCCATGGGGTATGCCGACCAAGGGCTACAAGACTAGAAAAAACAAGCGGACTGACAATATGATCGTCAGACGCCGTAAGCAAAAATAGTGAGGAATTAGCGTGCCACGTTCAATTAAGAAAGGTCCTTTTGTTGATCACCACCTGGTTAAGAAGGTGGAAGATGCGGTAAGCAGCAATAATCGGAAACCAATTAAAACCTGGTCCAGAAGATCGATGATAGTGCCCGATATGTTGGGTTTAACCATTGCGGTCCATAATGGGCGCCTTCATGTTCCGGTTCTCGTTTCTGAGAATATGATCGGTCACAAGCTTGGCGAATTTGCCCCAACTCGAACATACAAAGGCCATGTGGCCGACAAGAAATCCAAATAGGTGAGAGATGGAAACCAGTGCAAAATTGAGTAATGCGCCACTGTCGGCGCAAAAAGCCCGGCTCGTTGGCGATCAAATCCGCGGGTTGCCGGTTGATCAGGCCTTGAACGTATTGAAATTCAGCTCCAAGAAGGGCGCGGCGATCATCAAAAAAGTGCTCGAATCCGCGATCGCGAATGCTGAAAACAATGACAGCGCCGATATCGATGACTTGAAAGTGTCTACCGTTTATGTTGATGAAGGGGCGACCTTGAAAAGATTTAAGGCAAGAGCTAAAGGACGTGCAAACCATATCCTGAAAAGAACCTGCCATATCACAGTTAAAGTCGCAGAGAACGAGTAGGGGTAGATAATGGGTCAAAAAGTACATCCAATAGGCATTCGCCTGGGCATCGTTAAGGATTGGAATTCCAGATGGTTTGCAAATAACCAGGATTATTCGGTCTTTTTGCATCAGGATTTGCAAGTCAGAGACTATATCAAAAAGAAATTGGCGCATGCGTCGGTCAGCCGGATTCAAATCAACCGTCCTGCCAACAATGCGCACATCACGATTCATACCGCACGTCCGGGTATCGTGATCGGCAAGAAAGGCGAAGACATCGAAATCTTGAAACAGGAAGTTTCCAAGATGATGGGTATTCCTGTCCAAGTGAACGTCGAAGAAATCAGAAAGCCTGAACTCGACGCGCAGCTGGTCGCAGAAGGTGTTGCTCAGCAGCTCGAAAAACGGATCATGTATCGTCGCGCCATGAAGCGTGCGGTGACCAACACGATGCGTCTGGGCGCCGAAGGCATCAAGATCAATGTCGGCGGTCGTCTGAATGGCGCCGAAATCGCGCGCAGCGAGTGGTACCGCGAAGGCCGTGTGCCGCTGCATACCTTGCGTGCGGACATCGATTACGCGACTGCGGAAGCGAAAACGACTTACGGTGTGATCGGTATCAAGGTCTGGATCTTCAAAGGTGAAGTATTCGACATGGATGCGCATCTTGCCGCGATCAATTCTGAAACCAAGAAATAATAGTTGAAGGGATAGAGACATGCTTCAACCGAAAAGAACCAAATTTCGTAAACAGCACAAAGGCAGAAATAACGGCGTTGCTGTTCGTGGGTCATCCGTCAGCTTCGGCGACTTCGGCTTAAAATCGATAACCCGTGGTCGTTTGACCGCGCGTCAGATCGAAGCCGGCCGTCGGGCGATCACCCGTCACGTCAAACGGGGCGGTAAAATCTGGATCCGAATCTTCCCGGATAAGCCAATTACGAAAAAACCTTTAGAAGTTCGTATGGGAAAAGGTAAAGGTAGTGTAGAATACTGGGTTGCTCAAGTCAGACCTGGTACGATGCTCTATGAAATTCAAGGAGTGAGCGAAGAGCTGGCACGGGAGGCATTTACCCTGGCGGCGGCAAAACTACCATTGAAAACACTGTTTACCGCGCGGACGATAATGTAATGAAAGCAACAGAATTACGCCAAAAAACCAAAGACGAACTGAATTCGTTATTGCTCGATTTGGCGCGCGAGCGTTTTAATTTGAGAATGCAAACAAGCACCGGTCAATTGTCCAAGCCGTCTGAGGTGAAAAGAGTTCGCCGCGAAATGGCGCGGATTCAGACCGTCATGAACGAAAAAGCAGGCGCATAAGTATGAGCGAAAATCAAACCAAAGTTCGGACGATCACCGGACGCGTCGTTAGCAACAAGATGGATAAAACCATTACCGTTCTGGTTGAGCGGGTTGTGAAGCATCCGGTTTACGGCAAATACATCAAAAGATCAACCAAAATGATGGCGCATGATGAAAGCAATGTGTGCCAGGAAGGCGATGTGGTATCGATTGCTTCATGCCGTCCATTGTCAAGACATAAAACCTTCAAACTGGTTGAAGTTTTAGAAAGTGCTAATAAGTAAATAGCACGCAGCTTATTTGAAAAAACTGGGAATTTATCATGATTCAGATGCAAACTAACCTTGACGTCGCCGACAACAGCGGCGCAAAAAAGGTCATGTGTATCAAAGTACTCGGCGGTTCGCACCGACGCTATGCGAATATTGGCGATATTATCAAAGTCAGTATTAAAGATGCGATTCCGCGCGGAAGAGTAAAAAAAGGCGAGGTTTACAACGCTCTGGTCGTCAGAACCTGCAAAGGTGTGCGTAGACCCGATGGTTCGGTCATTCGCTTCGACGACAATGCCGCTGTCATCCTGAACAATAACTTGCAACCACTGGGCACCCGTATCTTCGGACCGGTTACCCGTGAATTGAGAGGTGAGAAATTCATGAAGATTATCTCACTGGCTCCTGAAGTGTTATAAGGTAGGGTTTGACGATGCAAAAAATTAGAAAAGGCGACGACGTAGTCGTTCGCACCGGTAAAGATAAAGGCAAGAGCGGGCGAGTAACCAAGGTTCTGAAAGATGATAAAGTCCTGGTTGAAGGAATCAACCAAGTCAAAAAGAGTCAAAAGCCAAATCCGAATGCGGGCGTAACGGGAGGTATTGTCACGAAAGACATGCCGATCCATATTTCCAATATCGGACTTTATAACCCTGCGACCAAAAAGGCAGATCGCGTCGGCATCAGGATTTTGGATAATGGCAAAAAAGTCAGATATTTCAAATCCACGAACGAAGTTGTTGACGCGTAAGGTGATATATCATGGCTAGACTACAAACAGAATACAAAGAAAGAATTTTGCCTGCGCTGATGCAGCAATTCGGCTACAAGTCGATCATGCAGGCTCCTCGTATTACCAAAATCACCTTGAACATGGGTGTCGGCGAAGCGATTGCGGACAAGAAAATCCTGCAAGCGGCGGTTGCTGATATGGAAAAGATTTCCGGTCAAAAGCCGGTGATTACGTTGGCTAGAAAATCGATCGCGGGTTTCAAGATTCGTGACGATATGCCGATCGGCTGCAAGGTCACTTTGCGCAGCGACAGAATGTATGAATTCTTGGATCGTTTAATCAATATCGCCATTCCGCGTATCCGTGACTTCAGAGGCTTGAACGCGAAAAGCTTCGACGGCCGCGGTAACTATTCAATGGGTGTGAAAGAACAAATCATCTTCCCTGAGATAGATTACGACAAGATCGACATGCTGCGTGGTATGGACATTACCATTACGACCACAGCTCAGACCAATGAAGAAGGCCTGGCGCTGCTCAAGCAGTTCAATTTTCCATTTAAGAGTTAAGGCGATATTGGTATGGCTAAGAAGTCAATGATAGCGCGTGAAGACAAGCGTAAAAAACTGTCGCAAAAATACAGCGCAAAAAGAAATTCTTTGAAAGAAGCGATCAGAAATCCAAATTCTACGTTTGAAGAAAAAGAAGCAGCACAACTGCAACTGCAAAAACTGCCGAGAGACTCCAGTATCTCTAGGGTGCGTAACCGTTGTAATTTGACGGGCCGCCCGCATGGTTACTACCGTAAGTTCGGTCTCAGCCGCAACAAGCTGAGAGAGGCAACGATGCGCGGCGATGTGCCAGGCCTGGTCAAGGCCAGCTGGTAAATCGCTGGATCATGTTTGGAGATTATAAATGAGTATGACAGACCCTATTGCAGATATGCTGACCCGGATCAGAAACGGGCAATCTGCTGGTAAAAAATTAGTTAAACAACCCTCTTCAAAGCTGAAAGTCGCGATTGCGAAAGTCTTGAAGGATGAAGGTTACATTACCGATTACAGCACCGAAACAGTCGGCAGCCACACTGAGATGACGATTGTATTGAAATACTACAGGGGTGCGCCTGTAATCGAAAATATCAAAAGAATTAGCAGACCCGGTTTGCGCATCTATAAGTCTAAAGATGAGCTGCCGAAAGTTCTTGGCGGATTGGGTATTGCTATTGTATCAACATCCAATGGTGTAATGACCGATCGAGCTGCTCGTGCAATTGGACATGGCGGTGAAGTTATTTGTACCGTTTGCTAATGTAGGCCTGATATGTCAAGAATTGCAAAAGCCCCAGTGACGATTCCACAAGGCGTGGACGTCAAACTCGATGGAAACAACCTGACCGTGAAAGGAAGCAAAGGTCAGTTGTCCTATAACTTTAACTCCGCGATCGGCGTGAACGTTGTCGACCAAACCATTCAAATGGAATGGAATAGAGACGACAAGATAGCGACTGCGCAAGCCGGAACCGCTCGTGCATTGATCAACAACATGGTCGTCGGTGTGTCCGCCGGTTATGAAAAGAAATTATCGTTGGTCGGCGTCGGTTACAGAGCGCAAGCCAAAGGTAATATTTTGAACCTGGCGTTGGGTTATTCGCATCCGATCGACTTTGAAGTGCCAAACGGCATTACCGTTGAAACACCCACCCAAACCGAAATTCTGGTTAAGGGTAACGACAAGCAGTTGGTCGGTGAAGTTTCGGCAAAGATCAGAGCCTATCGTCCGCCAGAGCCTTATAAAGGCAAGGGTGTTCGTTATGCTGACGAAAATGTCGCCAGAAAAGAAGCTAAGAAGAAGTAAGGTAGCGTGATGGAAAAGAAGAATAGTCGTATGAAGCGCGCATTAAAACTGCGCAGCAAAATCAAGAGACTGGGCACCACTCGCCTGTCGATTCACAAAACATCACAGCATATCTACGCTCAGATTATCAGCGGTGACGGCAATCAAACCTTGGCCAGCGCCTCGACCAATCAGGCGGTGATCAAGGCGGCAGTCGACGGCGGCACCAGTAATGTGCAAGCCGCTGCCGAAGTCGGCAAGGCGATCGCTGAGCGTGCGCTTGCGGCGGGCATTACCGAAGTCGCATTCGATCGTTCTGGTTTTAAGTATCATGGCCGTGTGAAGGCGCTTGCTGATGCAGCGCGTGAAGCTGGTTTGAAATTTTAGGGGAAAACAATGGCAGCAGCACCTCAACAAGGCAGCACCGACGGCCTGCAGGAAAAACTGGTTTCGGTCAGACGCGTTGCAAAAGTCGTTAAAGGTGGACGGGTTTTTGGCTTTACTGCATTGACCGTAGTCGGCGATGGCGAAGGCCGTGTCGGTTATGGCGTCAGCAAGGCGCGTGAAGTTCCGATCGCAATCCAAAAATCATTGGAACAAGCACGCAAAAACATGCGTAAAGTTCCATTGAAAGGCGATACCTTGCAGTATGCGATCACGAACACGACCGGCGCCGCGAAGGTTTATATGCAACCGGCTTCCGAAGGTACCGGTATCATCGCCGGTGGCGCGATGCGTGCGGTATTCGAAGTCGTCGGCGTTCATAACGTATTGGCTAAATGCATCGGCACCAACAATCCGATCAACGTGGTTAGAGCAACCATCAATGGTCTGACTTCGATGCATAATCCGAATCACATCGCCGCAAAGCGTGGTTTGTCGATTGAAAAGATTTTAGGACAATAACGATGGCCAGTAACAAACTTAGCGTCACGATGATCAAGAGCAAGCATGGACGCTTGCCGAACCATCAGGCATGTCTGAAAGGATTGGGGCTCAGCAAGATCAACCAAACGGTTGAAGTGTTGAATACTCCTGAAAACAAAGGCATGATCAATAAAATCGCTTACATGTTGAAAGTTGAGGAGCGGTAATGTTTTTGAATACAATTCAGGCGAGCATAGGCGCGCGCAAGAAAGCCAAACGCGTAGGTCGCGGTATCGGCTGCACCTTGGGCAAGACCTGCGGACGCGGACATAAAGGACAAAAAGCCAGAAGCGGCGGTTTTCATAAAGTCGGTTTCGAAGGCGGTCAGATGCCTTTGCAACGCCGGTTGCCGAAAATCGGCTTCACCTCACGTAAAGCGATGTATACCGCCGAAGTTCGCCTCAACGAACTGAACGGCCTCACCGCTGATGTGATTGATGTGCAAACCTTGATCGATAGCAACATCGTTCCGGCGTTTACCAAAACCGTTAAAGTGATCAAGTCTGGCGAAATCGCCAGAGCGGTTACTGTTAAAGGTTTGAAGGTGACAGGCGGGGCGTTGGCTTCGATTCAAGCGGCCGGCGGCAAAGTAGAGGAATAAGCTCGTATGTCAAGAGACGAATCAGCCAATAAACCCGCCGGCTTGTCGGAGCTAAAATCCCGACTTCTGTTCGTTTTGGGCGCTTTTTTCGTGTATCGGATCGGTTCTCACATCCCGGTGCCGGGTATCGATCCTAAAGCACTGCAAATCATGTTCGAACAGCAAAGCGGATCGATCCTGGACATGTTTAACATGTTCTCGGGTGGTGCGTTGATGCGGTTAAGCTTGTTTGCTCTTGGCATCATGCCTTACATTTCTGCCTCGATCATCATGCAGATGATGAGCATCATCATTCCTGCAGTCGAGCAGATGAAGAAGGAAGGCGAGACTGGCAGGCGGAAAATTTCGCAATATACGCGTTATGGGACGGTGGCATTGGCTTCGTTCCAGGCGATCGGTATTTCGATTGCGTTACAGAATCAGACTGCCGGCGGTCTTTCGGTGGTGATCAATCCGGGTGTCGCTTTTATCGCGATTACCACGATCACGCTGGTGACCGGCACGATTTTCTTGATGTGGCTCGGTGAACAGGTTACCGAACGCGGTATTGGCAATGGCATTTCGATGATCATTTTTGCCGGTATCGTTTCCGGTCTGCCCAAGGCGGTCGGTGGTACCCTCGAATTGGCCAGAACCGGTGAAATGAATGGTGCGTTCATCATCCTGCTGTTCCTGATCACGATTGCGGTGACCGCTATCGTTGTCTTTGTCGAAAGAGGGCAGCGCAGGATCATCATCAACTATCCGAAAAGACAGCAAGGACGCAAGATGTATGCGGGGCAAAATAGCTTTTTGCCTTTGAAGCTGAACATGGCGGGTGTCATTCCTCCCATTTTCGCATCGAGCATCATCCTGTTTCCGGCCACGGTTGCAAACTGGTTCGGTAACAGTGAAGGATTGACCTGGCTGCGCGACGTCGCGACGATGTTGTCGCCCGGACAGCCGGTGTATGTCATGTTTTATGCGGCCGCGATTATTTTCTTTTGCTTCTTTTATACCGCCTTGGTATTCAATTCAAAAGAAACTGCCGAAAATCTGAAGAAATCAGGCGCCTTTTTACCCGGCATTCGTCCAGGTATTCAAACGAGCGCCTATATAGACAAGGTGATGACGCGACTGACGCTGATCGGCGCATTCTATATTACCTTGGTGTGTTTGCTGCCTGAGTTTTTGATTCTTTACTGGAACGTACCATTTTATTTTGGCGGTACATCACTCCTGATTATCGTGGTCGTCGTTATGGATTTCATCTCACAAATGCAAACCCATATCATGTCTCATCAGTACGAAGGCCTGATGAAAAAAGCTAATTTGAAAAAATAATTCCAAAATTAAGTTTCCAGTAGGAGCAACCTAATGAAAGTCCGAGCTTCGGTAAAAGCAATTTGCAGAAAGTGCAAAATCGTAAAAAGAAATGGCGTGGTTAGAGTGATTTGTTCAGACGGCACTCACAAACAACGGCAAGGTTAATTATTATTTGTGCCGTCACTAAACGAGTGTTATAATTCGGCGCTTAACTCAAGAACAGAACTCAGGGGAATATCTACATGGCACGTATTGCCGGGATAAATATACCAGATCATAAGCATGCGGAAATTTCATTGACCGCAATCTATGGAATTGGCCGTAAGACAGCGCAAAATATTTGTGTTGAAGCGGGAATTTTGCCATCCGTCAAAATCAAGGAATTATCCGAAGAGCAACTCGATACGCTTCGGAACATCATTTCCAAGATGACCGTCGAAGGTGACTTGCGTCGCGAAGTTTCGATGAATATCAAACGCTTGATGGATCTCGGTTGCTATCGAGGAATACGGCATCGCCGTGGTTTGCCGCTCAGAGGCCAAAGAACGAGAACGAATGCGCGTACTCGTAAAGGTCCACGCAAACCGATTAAGAAATAATTCCCCGTCAGAGGTTTAACAATGGCAAGTCCCGCTCGTACCAGAAAACGTATTAAGAAAGAAGTCGCTGACGGCATCGCGCACGTTCACGCTTCTTTTAACAACACCATCATTACGATTACAGACAGAAAAGGCAATACGCTGTCCTGGGCCACTTCCGGTGGATCAGGCTTCCGCGGTTCGCGTAAGAGCACTCCGTTCGCGGCGCAGGTTGCTGCCGAGAAGGCGGGTGTGGTTGCACAGGAATACGGCATGAAAAACCTGGATGTACTGATCAAAGGCCCTGGTCCTGGTCGTGAATCCGCAGTTCGTTCCTTGAACAACCTGGGTTTCAAAATCACCAATATTATCGACGTCACTCCGATTCCGCATAACGGTTGCCGTCCACCCAAAAAACGCCGCGTATAGTCTCTGGAGTTGTAAATCATGGCAAGATATCTCGGACCTACCTGCAAATTAAGCCGCAGAGAAGGCACTGACCTGTTTTTAAAAAGCCGGGGCAAATCCCTGGAAGGTAAATGCAAACTGGATCAAAGACCCGGTCAGCATGGTACCAAACGTACAAGAACTTCCGATTACGCAATGCAGTTGCGTGCGAAGCAAAGACTTCGCAGAATCTATGGCGTTCTGGAAAAACAATTCAGCAATTACTATAAGATCGCTGACCTGAAGAAAGGCGCTACCGGTGAAAACCTGTTGAATCTGCTGGAATCACGCCTGGATAACGTCGTTTACCGGATGGGTTTTGCATCTACCCGGGCCGAAGCGCGTCAATTGGTTTCTCATAAAGCCTTCCTGGTCAATGGCGCAACCATCAACGTGCCTTCGTACCAGATTGCTCCCGGCGATGTCCTTTCTGTTAAAGAGAAAGCCAAAACGCAACAACGTATCATTGATGCTTTGGCGGTTACCGAACAATATGGCTTTCCTTCATGGGTTGAAGTTAACTCTAAAGCAATGACCGGTACTTTTACCTCATTGCCGGATCGCGCCGATTTGGGTAGCGATATCAACGAACAGTTGGTTGTAGAGTTGTACTCAAAGTAATTACCATTCTGAGGGAATTAAATGCAGAATTCAATTTCTGGTTTGTTGAGGCCTCGAATCGTTGAGGTTATTAGTAAATCGAAGAATCATTCAAAGATCGTCATTGAGCCGCTCGAACGCGGCTTTGGTCATTCGATTGGCAATGCCTTGCGTCGTGTTTTGCTTTCTACGATTCCAGGATGCGCAGTAACTGACGTCGAGATCGACGGTGTGCTGCACGAGTACACCACGATTGAGGGTGTCCAGGAAGATGTCATTGACATACTGCTGAATTTAAAGCAATTGGCCGTGCTTCTGCATTCGCGGGATGAGGCTGTTTTAACCTTGTCGAAAACCGGTGCGGGCGCTGTCACGGCGGCCGATATTGCATTGCCGCATGACGCTGAAATCGTCAATCCTGAGCTGGTGATTGCCAACCTGACCCAGTCAGGTGTGTTGAACATGAAGATTCGCGTGCGCCGTGGACGGGGCTATGAGCCTGTCAGCGTGCGCAGAGCACGCAGCGACAGCAGTTCTGCCGTCGGTGCCTTGCATGTGGATGCTTCTTACAGTCCGGTTGTCCGCGTTGCCTATGCTGTCGAAAGTACTCGTGTAGAGCAGCGCACCGATCTGGATAAGCTGATTATCGAGCTCGAAACTAACGGCACTGTCGATCCTGAGCAAACGATCAAATTGGCGGCAACGATTTTGCATGACCAATTGTCAGTCTTTGTTGATTTCGAGAAAGTCACCGAGCCTGAGAAGGCTGAAGTGCAAGTGACGGAAGAAATTTTTGATCCGATTCTGCTGCGGCCGGTTGATGATCTCGAATTGACCGTGCGTTCAGCCAATTGCTTAAAAGCTGAAAACATATTTTATATCGGTGATTTGATTCAGCGTACTGAAGTTGAATTATTGAAAACACCGAATTTAGGAAAAAAATCTCTGACCGAGATCAAGGACATTTTGGCGCTAAAAGGGCTGTCGCTTGGTATGCGCCTGGAAAATTGGCCGCCGGATAGTCTGGCAGAGCACATTCATTCAAGCAATTAACAACACATAGCTAGGTCACACAGTAATGCGACACAGAAAATCCGGAAAAAAATTCAGCATCACCAGTAGCCATCGCAAGGCTCTGTTCAGCAGCATGACATGCGCTTTGATCAACCATGAGCTGATCAAGACCACCTTGCCAAAAGCCAAGGAATTGAGAAGATATGCGGAGCCTTTGATCACCCTGTCTAAAGAAGACAGCGTGTCCAAACGCCGCGTGGCTTTCGCAAAACTGCGCGATCGCGATGTCGTGACCAAGTTGTTCAATGAACTGGGCCCACGCTATCAAGGCAGACCGGGCGGCTACTTACGCATCATGAAATGCGGATTCAGAGCCGGTGACGATGCGCCAATGGCTTACGTCGAGCTGGTTGATAGACCGCAATAAGGTTCATCGAAGTCCAAATAAAAAAGCCGGGTAAACCCCGGCTTTTTTTTGCGCTTGTGAAACTCGAACCGTTGCCGATTCGAATTTCAAGCGTGGAAAAATTATTTTTCCAGATATTGGGCCTTGTGTTCTTTGCCGTTCCAGTCGTCGGCTTCCGGCAGTGCGTCTTTGACGTCGGTAATGCTTGGCCATTTCTTGGACAGTTCGGCGTTCAGCGCGATAAACTGGTGTTGATCATCGGGAACTTCGTCTTCAGCAAAAATCGCATTCGCCGGGCATTCAGGCTCGCATAAGGTGCAGTCAATGCATTCATCGGGGTCGATTACCAAAAAATTGGGACCCTCGTGAAAACAATCGACCGGGCAAACATCTACGCAGTCGGTAAATTTACATTTGATACAGTTCTCTGTGACTACAAAAGCCATAATAATTTCCGGGAAAGTTGTCGAGTTATGGTCGTGAAAGGTGGGCTATGATACCAGAAACTGCGGGCCGATAGAATACCCCATAGGTTCTGTGCGGTTATGAATCAAACAGATGCGTTAGCTGAGCGGACTTGCGGCTTTGTTTAACGAACATTGGCGTCATGGGTGAATGACGCGAAGACATTGTTATCCGCATCGGATGCGGTCTGCTTGATTTTATTCAGCGCTCTTTGCGCTTCCGCCTTCAATTGATTGTCGGCAAAAGCTTGTTCGGGGCGGGCCGGCGCATTCGCGGCGTTTTCGAGATATTTTTTCGCTTCTTCCGTGCGGTCCTGCGATAACAGAAAATTACCGTAGTAGTAGTTGCTGTCGATGCCCTTCGGATTGATTTTGAGTGCGGTTTCGAGCAAGGTCTTGGCCTTGTCTTCATCGCCGAAGGCGACCGGCCATTTCGGCACCATATAGTAAAGCGTGCCCAGCGTCACATAGGCCGAACCCTCCATGGCCTGCGGATTGATGTCGATCGCTTTTTGCAGCAGTTCCTTGGCTTCATTGACCAGCGACAACGCCGTCATCGCACTTTGGTGGTCGGCGTAGGTCGCCTTGATGACGGCTTCCCAGACAATCGGTTCGGCGGCATTCGGATGTTGTTGCTCGAGTGCCGCCGTTTTTTTCAATAGCTGCCGATAGGCATTGCCTTGTTGTGTCTTGGGCGTTTTGTAATAAATTGCCGCCCATTCGCTTTCAATCGACTGCAAGGTATTGCCGAGTGTGTCCGCAACACCTTGGTTGGAAAGTAGTAACAATGCAACAAAAGTAGTTTTTTTCATACAGCGAACTATAGAGCAAACTTTAGCGCAATTCAATCATTTTCTGAAAATTTTTCGAGCGCGCTCGGCGAGGCCGGGAAAGCAGGCCATCAATGGTTGTTACTGCATAACAAAACAATGGCTTAGCGTTTTGTTCGGGGCTCGGAAAACCGCCTCTTCGCGGTGATTCGGCGTAAAATGGGCTAAAGATCGCACCATTCGGAATAAGGATGCAATGCCAGATTATTGTTGTAATAACGCAAATCTTCGGTGACTTCGGCGCCAAGCCAGGCAGGCTTGGCAAAAGACTGGCCGATGGCGTCGAGTTCAATTTCGGCGACGATCAGTCCTTGATTGGCGCCTTCGAATTCGTCTATCTCCCACAGATCAGGGCCGTGTTGCACATAATGGCGCGTCTTTTCGATCAACGGCTTGTTGCATAAATTGGACAGAATTTCCTGGGCATCGGCGAGCGGAATTTCATATTCATATTCAAGCCGGTGCGTGCCTATTGTCGCGCTTTTGATGTTCAGCCAGGCGCGGTGTTCGCAAATCCGGACCCGGATCGAGCTGGTCGGCTGTGAACTCAAATAACCTTGCCTGAATATTTCGGAATGCTGAATCTCGTTCCGCCAATCCTCATTCGCGAGTAAAAATTTATGTTCGACTTCTAATGCCATGCGTGCTCCTTTGCTAAAATCGGGTGGGTTTAAAGCAGCGTATTGTAAAACAACCGCAACGATAATCTGTCATCCTCCTCCTTTGCGCGGCTGGGTACATAAAAATAGACGCAAAGCGCATGCTTTACTGATTTATCACTTCGCGCTTTGTTTCGGCCTCAAGCAATGCTAAAGTATAACTGACTAAATGAATGGGGATTCCGCTTCATGGGTCGCAACATGTTCAACTGATTAAGGATTTAATTACATGGCTTTCGAACTTCCTGCTTTGCCTTATGCTAAAAATAGTTTGGCTCCGCATATTTCCGAAGAAACGCTCGAGTATCATTACGGAAAGCACCACCAGACTTATGTGACGAATTTGAACAATTTGGTTCCCGGCACCGAATTTGAAGGTTTATCCTTGGAAGAGATTGTTTTGAAATCTTCAGGCGGGATCTTCAATAACGCGGCGCAAGTCTGGAATCACACTTTTTATTGGAACAGCCTGTCTCCCAATGGCGGCGGCGAGCCGACCGGTGCGTTGGCCGATGCGATCAATGCGACTTTCGGTTCTTTCGCGAAATTCAAGGAAGAATTCACCAAAACCGCGGTCACGACTTTCGGTTCCGGTTGGGCATGGCTGGTCAAGAATGCGGACGGCAGTCTGGCTTTGGTCAGCACCAGCAACGCCGGTTGCCCATTGACCGCGGGCCAAAAACCGCTGGTGACTTGCGATGTTTGGGAACACGCCTATTACATCGACTACCGCAATGCCCGTCCAGCCTATCTGGAAGCCTTCTGGTCGTTGGTGAACTGGGAATTTGCGGAAGCAAACTTCGCGGCTTAATTTTCTCCGCTTCCGAAACCTTCTGCGCGAATGCGCGGAAGGTTTTCCCTCTCAGATCCCTCCCTCTTGCCTTTGCTCGCCGCGCATGCCGGATAAGGCGTCGCCTGGTGCAACTTCCGTGAGGCCGGCTTCAGGCGCTACGGGAGCCGAATCCATAGCGGATGAAAATTTTTCGCTTTATTCGCGCACTGAAACTCTTGTAAGATTAACCGGTCTATCATTTCGACTTTCACTTTTTCATGAGGAAAACATTCGATGAATATCAATAAAGCCGTGTTCGCACGCCCCGAATCCGAGGTGTTGACGACTAACAAAATGTTACGCAATACCTATATGCTACTGTCGATGACGCTGCTGTTCAGCGCGCTGACCGCAGGGCTTTCGATGCTGCTGAATCTGCCGCATCCGGGCATGGTGATCACGCTGGTCGGCTATTTCGGCTTGCTGTTTTTGACGACTAAACTGCGCAACAGCGCGTGGGGCTTGGTGTCGATTTTTGCGTTGACCGGTTTCATGGGGCTGACCTTGGGCCCGATCATCAATATGTATCTGCATGCCTTCACCAACGGCGACCAATTGGTGATGACCGCGTTAGGCGGCACCGGCGTCATTTTCCTCGGCCTGTCGGCTTACGCCTTGACCACCCGCAAGGATTTCAGCTTCATGGGCGGATTCCTGATGGTCGGCGTGCTGGTTGCCTTTCTGGCCGGTTTGGGCGCGATCTTCTTCACGATTCCGGCGCTGTCGCTCGCGGTTTCCGCGATGTTTATCCTGTTGATGGCCGGCATGATTTTGTTTCAGACCAGCGCGATCGTGCATGGCGGCGAAACCAACTATATTATGGCGACCGTTTCGCTGTATGTTTCGATCTATAATCTGTTCTTGAGCTTGCTGCAGTTGCTCGGCGTCATCGGCGGCGACGAATAAATAGGTTATTCCGCGGCTTTTTGCCGACAATCCCCATGCAGAGCCCCGAAATGCAAACCCGCATTTCGGGGATTTTTTTTCAGATTCAATCCTTGTCCAGCCGGTATTTCAAATCGAGTCGTTGCGATTCGCCGGTCCGGGTCTCAAGGCTGAAATCCTTGCTCAACTGCTGTTTGAGAGTGACTCCATAGCTAGTCGAAAACAGGCCGAGCGTCAGACCCAGGTAGAGGTTCGGGTTGATGTATTTGCCCAGCCGTAAGGCGGACTCCTTCAAGGTCTTGCTGTCTTCGATCTCGAACTGGTCGAAACCCAGCTTGCTGCTCAGCCAGGAAAGTTCTCCGGCGCCATAGCTCAAGGCGGCCTTGGCCAAGGCCTCGGACTCCGAACCGCTGGCGCTTTGCAGCGAGTGGCCGGTCAGCAGGTAGGCCAGGGCTTCGGATTCGGGCAGCGGAGGCCGCGACGAAACTTTCGTTTGCGGCGCTTGCAACGGGCCGGTAACGGTCAAAACGGCGGTGATGTCTTCGCCGGAGACTTTACGCGTGGCTTCGAAGTTCAGCCACGGATTATCCGGCGGCCCATTGAACAGAAATTCGCCTTTGTCTATCGTCAAATTCTGGCCGTAAGCCTTGTATTTGGCCTCCTTCATCGCCACCCGGCCCTGCATGCGTTGGGTGCCGGACGCGGCGGTATAGCGCAGTTTGCCGGTCAGTTTCGTATCGATTCCGAAACCCGAGAAACGGACATTATCTTTCAGGACGATGCCAAGGTCAGCCTGGACGTTCGCGGGCGTTTTTTGCCCGCTTTCGGCAACCTGGCCGACGATCACTTCATCGCCGCTCGGTACGACCGCATTTTCGGGCGGTTCGATCAGTTTCAAGACGGCTCTATCGATAGGGATTTCGCCGCCTGCCTGTACGGCGTTATCGGCTTGTTTGACCGTCAGGCGCGGAGAGATGCTGATTTCGGCTCCCGGCAGTTTGGCGATTTCAAAGGCGTTTCCGCTCACTTCGACTTCGGCCGGAAATCCTGCGGCTGGGTCCAGGTTGATGTGGCCGCTAAGTTGCAGTGATCCCTTGCCGGAGCCGATGCGACCGTTCAGCTCGATGCGGCCGGTTTGTCCGGCGCGGCTTAGCAGTTTGACTTCGATAGGCGAAAGGCGAATGCCGGTCGCGGGCAGGTCCAGGCTGGCATTGCCGAGTTGCAGCTGGCCGCTGACATCAGGCCGCACGGTGTCGCCGGCAAGATGCAGCTCGGCCGTCAGCCGGCCTTTCAGGTTTTGAATCTCCGGCACCAGCGCATCGACCGGCGTCAGATCGGCGATCGAGGCCTGAAGCGTGCCCGACAACCGCGATGTGTCGGTCGCCGGCGCGGGCGAGGCCGTCACTTGGGCGCTGATAAAATCGCTGCCGCTCAGACCGATACGTAAATCGGCGGCGAGGCCGTCATTCCGGTAGCGTGCACTCAGTCGCGTTGCGGACAGAGGCAGGTTCAGTTCGGCGCTCCTCTCTTGTTTGAATTGTAAGGAAGCCCTCGGGAGGAAGGCCTCGGCGTCGGCCGTCCAGCGTTCGCCCTCCTTGAGCGCGGACGTTTTCGCATCGAATTGACCGGTCAGGCCGATGTTTTCGGGCAGCCAGGGACCGGCCATGGCGAGGTCGATGTGGTTGGCCTCAGCCTCGGCCTGCAAGCGGCGTTTGAGACCTCCGTTTAGGGCAAGACAGAATCTTGAAGCGGCATGGGTCAGACAGTTTCTCGGCAGATTCACGGTGATGTCATCCTGACTGAAATCCGCGCGCAGGTCCCAGGGATGCTCGAGCCGCCATGTTTTCAGTCGATCATGTTCGATCGTCAATTTTGCCAGTGTGCCGTTCCAGATGGGTTTTCGGAGGCTGCCGCTCAGCGCCGTGTCGATTTTTGCGGTATCGGTGGTCAAGGCCGCCTGAAAATGATGATTGGCGAGGGAGCCGGCGCCTTGCAAGTTGAACTTTTCGACCGCTTGTCCCGCGATCTGCAAGCCTTTGATATCGAGCTCGACGGCCGAGCGTGCGGCCAATGTCTCGGCATAATCCAGGTGCATGTCGAGCCGGTCGAGCCGCAAGTCCCGGTAACGCAGCCCGGAAGCTTGCAACTTGGCGTTGATCGCGGGGCTCTGATAATCGCCGCGCACCTTGATATCGCCATTGATCGAGCCGTTAAGACCTGGCCAGACCGCGGGCAGGTTCGGCGCGTCGAGCGCAACATCGAGGTTGGATCGTTGCGCGGCCAGGATGCCGGTGGCCGACAAGCGATTATTGGCTGATTGCAGCCGCAAGCGCTCGATCTGAAGACGCTGATCGGCGAAGGCCAGTTTGCCGGCGCCTTGGATCGTGCTCTCAAACAGTTTGCCGTCGAGGGTTTCAATCTCCAGTCTGCCGGCGAGTTTATTCTCGGCGAAATTTCCGGATGCGGACGCTTGTAGGTTCAGCATGCCAGGCACGCCGGCAACAAAATCGCCGGTATTCAGGTTTGTTGCGTTGAGCCGCAGCGAAAAAGCCGATGCACCTCGCCAAGACAGCGTGCCGCTGGCGATCAGCTTGCCTTGCCGGGGACTCAATGCAAGCTGATCGAGGTTGAACGAATCGGTGTTGCCGGAACCCTTGAGACTGGCACCGAACGGCGCGGCTTTTTCGATCGCCATTTCCGAAATCACTTCGATCCGGTAAGCGTCCGGCGTACCGGTCAAAGTCAGCCGGCCGTCCTTGGCCTCGGCTTGCGCCGGGCCGGTCAACGGCCATTGCAATTTTTGCCAGCGTCCCGATACGGTAAACGCGGGCGTCTCGCCACTCAGATCGAGACGGGACTGATGGGTCATTCGAAGCGCGCCATCGATGCTGCCGGACAGAGACAGTTCGTTCAGCGTGCCTTGCACCAAGATATCGCCATCGATAGACGGCATTTCCGGCCGCTTGAGCGTCCAGTTCAGCCGGCCGGACATCGGCAGTTTGTCGCTGAGTTCGGCGTCGCCCTTGACAGTCAATTCGGGCATTGCGAGCGACACATCGCGCAGCGTAAGCACTTGGTCTTGCAGGGAGGCGCTCAAGCGGAAGCGGTCGATCGTAATGTTCTGGCCGCGATTTTGATAGCGGACGCTGCGCAAATCGACCTGTTGGATGTGAATCGCGAGAGGGAAGCGCGGCAGCGAAAACGGCTCCTGCTGATCCGAAGGCGGGGAATCGGCGACTCTCTCGATCGCAAGATCGGCGCTTTCGATCGCGTCGACCGCCACTTCGCCGGCGAACAGGCGCGACGGATGCCAGGCGAAAACGAATTTTCCCAGCGTGACCCGTTCGGTATCGCTGGTGTAGCTGAGCTGGGTCAACGTCAATCGATCGAGCAGCGTGCCGTCGATCCGCTGCACCGAAATGCCGCCGCCCGCCGCCAGTAACAGTGTGTTGATCAGCCAGCGGCTGCCCGCTTCGCTGGCGAGCAAAATCAGCAGCAACACCGGAATGCACAAGCCTGCGGCGAGCAGTCCGGCGATGAAGCGCACGCCGGGAAGTCTGCGCCTCATAATAATTGCGCTCCGGCCGCAAAATGGATCTGAAAGGAGGAACCGGATTCGTTCAACGGTACGGCGAAATCGATCCTGAGCGGCCCGACCGGCGATATCCAGCGGATGCCGAGCCCCGCGCCGACCTTCGCATCGAACGTGCCGAAGCTGTTATAGGCATCGCCGGCGTCGATGAAAGCCGCCACCCCCCATTTTTCGCCGAGGAATTGTTCATATTCCAGACTCAATATGCTCAGCATATTGCCGCCGGTGACCTCGCCTTTCGCGTTTTTGGGGCCGAGTTCCTTGTATTCGTAGCCGCGGATCGATTGGGCGCCACCGGTATAATAGCGGTAGCTTGCCGGCAGCTTGTCGAAATCGCTGACCAGGGTAGCGCCGAACTCGCCGCGGGTGATGAAGCGGCCTGACCAGGGCACGCCGGCAACCCACTTGCCGCCGGCACCGGCCTGCAGAAAGCTGACATCGGATATCACGGAATCATGCGCGCCGGCGAGAGAGACATTCAATTGATAGCCCCGGGTTTCCCTGACCGGCGAATTGCTCTGCGTGTATTGCAGACGAAGGCCCGGGACCAGCAGCCGCGAGCTGTTGTCGACATCGGCGGAACGGTAGGCTTCGTAAATATAATCCAGAGAGTTGTTTAGCTTCCAGCCGCTGCTTGAGATGTGTTGCCTTTGCAGGGACAGTTTGAACTGGTCTGAGGTAAACGTGTCGGGTTCTTCATGTTTAAAGCCCGCGCCGAAGCTGAAAAAATCGGTCGTCGGATTTTGCAGCGGGATGTTGTAGCGGCTTTCCAGCGTGGATAAAACCGGCGAAACGGCCAGTTCAGCGTTCAGCGTATGGCCGCGGCGGTTCACCCTTCGATTCGTATAGGCCAGACTGAACAAGGGGCCGTAATTGGTATCGTAGCCGATGCCGACTTCATAGCGGTGCTTTTTCTGCGGCTGCAGCGCTATAGCGATCGGCACTTTCAAGCCGAGAGCATCTTCAATGGCAGGCTTGATTTCCAGGCTGCTGAAATAACCGCCGAGGCTCAAATTATTGTAAGTGTCGGCCAGTTTGCGGCTCGAATAGGGTTCGCCCTCCGTGAACGGGATGAAGCGCTGGACAAACTCCGGTTTCAGAATGTCCTGTTCGATAGTCAATTCGCCAAACGCATACCGGCGACCGGAGGCATAGGCCAGTACGATCACCGCGCTGTTGCGTTCGGTATCGACTTGAATCGCGCTTTTTTCGAATTTGGCATCGAAATAGCCGCGTTCCTGCGCCAGTGATTGCAGGCTTTTTTTGAAGGCTTCGTAGCGTCCGTGATCCAGAACCTGGCCGATCTTCAGGGGAATTTTTTTTAGCAACCGGGCAAACGCCGGGTCCGATTCCGCTTCTCCCGAAACGCGGATGTCGAGTGCCGCTACGGTCACCGGCGTCCCCGGATGAATCTCAAAATCCGCACGCCAGCAGGCGGCGTCGAAGGCAAGATGTTTTTTGACGGCCGGATGATAATGGCCGAGTGCGCGCAGCGCCTTGCCGATTTCCTTATCGGCCTGCTCGAATAAGCGTTCGACCCGCCAGCGGGGAGCGCCGCAAGGCTCCTTGATCAGGCTCAGAAAGGCGCGGACATTGTCATGCAAGGGGCCTGTGATGCCGGAAATCTTGATGGCCGGTTTGGCCGATCCGGTCACGCCAAACGGAAGGGCGCGGCGTAACAGGCCGGAAATGCCGGAGTCCGACGCCTGTGCAGGAAACAGTCCGCCGAGGATCAGCAACGTGGCCAGGATCGGGTATTGAGTCGGGCATCTGGTGATACTCATAAGCGCGAAGCACCCGAAAGTTTGCTGACAGACGTTTCGGTAGCGAATCGGAGGCGGGTGACGGAAAATAAGGCAGGCCGGGAAAAATGGCTCGAGCGTCCCCGATTGACCGGACGGGTAATAGTTCTTCGACTTCCAAAAATAATATCCGGTTTCATCCTATCACGTTTCAAATGCCTTGTGCTTCGGCATGCTATCCCGGATACAACGAAAACGGCTAAAAATCCGAACTTTTGCTTTTAAAAAGGCCTGCCGGCCATTACTATCGAGTCTGGTACGGTATTTTTTCAGCTTGCCGATAAGGAGCCCCTGGCGATGCCGAACTTCGATGCGATCAAACATTACCTGACGACTGAAATTTGGCGGGAAAATGGCGAACCTCGTTCCGATTTTTCCCAAACGATCGCCGCATTACTGCGCGGCGTGCTGATATTGATGCGGGAAGCGACCGATGGCGACTTGCGCTACCGGGCGATGGGATTGGTCTATACGACGTTGTTGTCGCTGGCGCCGCTGCTGGCGGTCAGTTTTTCGATGCTGAAGGCGTTCGGCGTGCATAACCAGCTGATGCCGTTGCTGCTGGGCCTACTTGAGCCGCTCGGCAGCAAAGGCGTGGAGATGGCCGGACAGATCATCGGTTATGTTGAAAACATCCATATCGGCGTGCTGGGCGCGGCCGGTTTGGTGGTATTGCTGTATTCGGTGGTTGCGCTGTTGAAAATCATCGAGGAATGCTTCAACCGGATTTGGCGCGTCGAGATGCCGAGAAACTGGATTCGCCGCAGCAGCGACTACCTGAGCATGTTGCTGATCGGGCCGGTCCTGGTCGTTTCTGCGTTCGGCGTGATGGCATCGATGGCCAATACCGCCTTCGTGCAAAAGCTGATCGCGCAAGAGCCTTTCGGCAGCGCCTATTATCTGGCCGGGCTGATTCTGCCTTATCTGTTGATCATCGCGGCGCTGACCTTTCTCTATATCTTCATGCCGAATACCCGAGTCAACTTCCGTTCCGCGCTGGCCGGCGGTATCGCGGCCGGACTGACCTGGAAAATGGTCGGCTGGCTGTTCGGCATCTTCGTCGCGAAGTCGGTCAGTTATAACGCGATCTATTCGAGTTTCGCGATCATTCTCTTGTCGATGATCTGGCTCTATGTCAGTTGGCTGATCGTGCTGCTGGGAGGCGTGATTTCATTTCTGCACCAGCACCCGCGCTATCTGCTGCACAAAAACAAAAAACCGGATCTGACTCATCGTCAGCAGGAGTATCTCGGTTTCCTGATCATGTATCTGATCGGCAAGGCGTATTATGAGGGCAAGGCGCCGTGGACCTTGCATGCCTTGGCGGAGGCGGTCGAGTTGCCTTGGGAAGCGGTCCAGCACATGGTGCAGGGTCTCGAAAAATCGGGATTCGTGATCGCGATCCAGTCCGAGCCGAATGCCTATCTTCCTGCCAGGGCGATCGAAACGATCGCCCTGAAGGAGATTTACGTTTGTCTGCGTGAGTTTGACGGACAAGCGATGACCATGATGAGTCCCGGAATCGCCGAAAGCGTGCTGGATTTGGCGATTCATATCGAGAACGCGGCGCTGGCTGTTCTGGATGGGCAGAGCTTGGATGACCTGATTCATTCGACGCTGCGGAAGCCGTAAAATCAACCGGAGTGAGGAACGCTTTAGGGATAAGCGCCTTGATGTTTCTCTGAATTTTAATCCGGCTTCCGCTAAAATACGCGCTCAATTCGGCTGATTGCCTGATCTTATTGCGTTCACTCCCTGCCTTGAGACTTATTCGAGAAAACTGCAATGCCTCCCGCAACCTGTTTGGGGACGTTACCTCGCTCGTTGCCGGGGCCGTCTATACCCTGGCGTTTGCGCCTTTCAATTTCTCCTATGCCGCCTTCCCCGCGCTGGCCTACCTCTTTTTTGCGGCCATAGCCTTAAAGCCTAAACGCGCCGCTCTCAGCGGCTATTTATTCGGCCTGGGCCAGTTCGGTTTCGGCGTTTCCTGGGTTTATGTCAGCGTGCATGACTATGGCGGCGGCGGTTTGCTGGGTTCGCTGTTGATTGCCGGCCTATTCGTCGGCTTTTGGGCGCTGTTTCCCGCGCTTGCGGTGTATCTCGCGACCCAGTTGCCGTATAAACGATCCAGCCGTCTGCTTTTATTTCCGCTGCTGTGGGTCTTGGTCGAGTACCTACGCGGCCGCATCGTGCTGCAAGGCTTTCCCTGGCTGCAAATCGCCTACTCGCAACTGGATACGCCGCTGGCCGGCTATATTCCTGTCATCGGCGGCTACGGCACCGGCTTGCTCGCGGCGCTTTCGGCCGCAATGCTGATCGGCATTGCAAGCCGGCCCAAATCCTCGCTATGGCTTTTGGCCTGTGTGGCTGGCGTATGGATCGCCGGCGGCTGGTTAAGAACGGCGGCATGGACGCAGCCGATCGGCGAGCCGATCAAAGCCGCCCTGATTCAGGGCAATGTCGCGCAGGACAAAAAATGGCTGCCCGAAACCCGGGTCGGCACGATCCTGCAATATATCCAGATGACCGAGGCGCATTGGGATTCCCAGGTGATCGTCTGGCCGGAATCGGCGGTGCCGGCGTATCTGTCCGATGTGTACGAGGCTTTCCTGATGCCGTTGGGTCAGGCCGCGAAAGCGCACCAGAGCGATTTGATCGTCAGCGTGCCGTCCTACGGCAACGCCGAAGGGGAAAAATACAATTCGGTCATTACGCTGGGCAGGGAAGCCGGGATGTACCGCAAGGTGCATCTGCTGCCTTTCGGTGAATACATGCCGTGGCAGCCGGTATCGGGCTGGATTCTGGCGCATTTCAACATGCGCCTGAGCCACTTTACGCCGGGCAGGCCGGACCAGCCTTTGCTCAGCGCGGGCGGCTACCGTTTCAGCACCTCGATCTGTTATGAGGATGCGTTTGCGGAGAATGCGCTGCGCGGATTGCCGGAGGCGGCGTACCTAGTCAATGCGACCAATGACGCCTGGTTCGGCGACTCGATCGAACCGCATCAGCATTTGCAGATCGCCAGGATGCGCGCCTTGGAAGCGGGGCGTTATCTGTTGCGCTCGACCAACACCGGCGCGACCGCGATCATTTCGCCCGAGGGGAGGGTGATCGGTCAGGCGCCGTTGTTCACCGCGGCCACGTTGACCGGCGTAATACAGCCGATGGCCGGCCTGACGCCGTATGCGCGGCTAGGCGGGGATGCGCCGATCGTGCTATTTATGCTGGCGCTATTGCTGATGATATTGATCGACGGCAATACGCAGGCCATCGGCGCATGTCTTGGCAAAGCGAGACGTTGCGAAGGAAAACCTTAATTCAAGAGCAAATTTAAGCCGTTAGGCGGCGTTTGTTTGTATAATCAGAAAAATATTAAGACCTCTTTTTTATTGCGGGGTTGCCGAGCTATGCCGATGGTCACTGATTTGCAAGGGTATCAAAAGAAGGCGGTACTCTTCGGCGCCGTGTTGAGTGCGGCGCTGTTCAGCGGCTGCGCGACCAAGCCGGCCGTATCACCGGGATTGTATCAACCAAGCAAAGTCCAGCACGCTGAAAATTACCGGCACAAGGCCGCCTATAATCGGCCCTATCAGGTTCGAGGCCACACCTATTATCCGATGGCTTCGGCGGCGGGTTACAGGGAGTTCGGCATTGCGTCCTGGTATGGCTCGGAGTCGGGGAACACCACTTCGATGGGAACGCGGTTCAGGCCGCAAAATCTGACCGCTGCGCATAAAACACTGCCGTTACCCTGCAAGGTCAGGGTGACCAATCTGCATAACGGCCGTTCGGTTGATGTGGTGGTCAATGACCGAGGCCCTTTCAAGAAGGGGCGGCTTATCGATTTATCGAAAGCCGCCGCCAGACAGATAGGCATGCGCGGGATGGCCAAGGTCAAAGTCGAGTATATCGGCAATCCCACCAGCGATATTGACTGATGATTGTATCCCGGCGACGCGCCTGATTTTAAGGCAAGTTTTAGCCTTGTTCTTTTTTGGCAGAGCCAAACCAGCCGAACGATTCGGCCAGCATCAGAAACACGCCCAGATTGATCGCCGCGTCGGCGATATTGAACGCCGGGAAATGCGAGTTTCCGTAATACACATCGATAAAGTCGATCACATAACCGTAGGCCACCCGGTCGATCAGATTGCCGACCGCGCCGCCGAGGACCAGCGCCAATGAGGCCCCGAGCAAATGCTCATGCTTTTGCAGTTTGGCGAGCCAGATCGTGATCGCCACGCTGATCGTCAGCGCCAGTCCTGAAAAAAACCAGCGCTGCCAGCCGCCGGCTTCGCTCAGAAAGCTGAACGCCGCGCCGGGGTTATGCACATAGGTCAGATTGAAATACGGCATGACCGGGACCGATTCGTACAAAAGCATCGTCGCATCGACCGCCAACTTGCTGCCCTGATCGAGCAGCACCGCGAGCAGGGTTAACCAAAGCCATTTCAACATCGGCATGGTCATGCGAATTGACGGTTTTCGCCGTCGCCGGCAATGTTTTCGACGCAGCGTCCGCATAGTTCGGGATGATCCGCATGTTCGCCGACATCATAACGCTGATGCCAGCAGCGCACGCATTTGGGCTGTTCCGACACGATCACCTTGACGCGGACGCCAGGAATGTCGGTCAGGGCCGCATCGTCCGGGCAGAACTGTTCGGCGATCACCGATGCGCCGGAGGTGATCAGCACAAACTGCAGTTCGCCGGCCAAGAGGTTCAATACGCCGAAATAGTCTTCGTTGCAATACAGTTCGACTTCCGCATTCAAGGAGGCGCCGATGTCGCCTTTCGCGCGGCTTTTTTCGAGTTCCTTGCTGACCGCGGTGCGCACCGCCATCACCTTTTGCCAGGTATCGCGGCTGATCGCGGCATCGGCGTCGAGTTGGGCCAATCCGGTATACCAGGTTTCGAGGAAAACCGATTCGCTGCGGGTGCCCGGCATGAAATGCCAGATTTCATCGGCGGTATAGCTGACGATCGGCGCAAGCCAGCGCACCAGGGCTTCGAGCACATGATACATCGCGGTTTGCGCGGAACGCCGGGCCAGGCCGTCGGTTTTCGCGGTATACTGGCGGTCCTTGACCACATCCAGATAAAAGCCGCCGAGGTCGATCACGCAAAAGTGATGCACTTTTTGATAAATCGACTGGAATTGATAAGACTCATAGGCGGCCTTGACCTCTTCCTGCAACTGCCAGGCGCGGTCCATGATCCAGCGGTCCAGCGGGAGCAGTCTGCCGGTTTCGATCAGATGCTGCGCCGGGTCGAAGTCGTTCAGATTCGACAGCAAAAACCGTGCGGTATTCCGGAGGCGGCGATAGCCGTCGGCGGTCCGGTTCAGAATTTCATCCGATACGGTCATTTCGCCGCGGTAATCGGCCGAGGCGACCCACAGGCGCAAGATGTCCGCGCCGAGATCCTTCATCACCGATTGCGGCGCGACCACGTTGCCTTTCGATTTGGACATTTTCTTGCCGTCCGCATCGACCGTGAAGCCGTGCGTCAACACCGCCTTGTAAGGCGCGACATTGTTCATCGCGGTCGAGGCCAGGAGCGACGACTGGAACCAGCCACGATGTTGGTCCGAACCTTCCAGATACAGGTCTGCGGGGAAGGTCAACTCGTCGCGGCGGTCGAGCACGCCGGCATGGGTTACGCCGGAATCGAACCAGACATCCAGCGTGTCATTGCTCTTGTCGTAGTAAGCCGCGTCTTCGCCCAGCAATTCGGCCGGGTCCAGATCGAACCAGGCATCGATGCCTTGCGCCTCGATCTTTTTCGCGATCGGCTCGATCAATTCGACCGTGCGCGGATGCAGTTCGCCGCTTTCTTTGTGAACAAAAAAAGTAATCGGCACCCCCCAGGTGCGCTGCCGGGAAATACACCAGTCCGGGCGCCCGTTCAGCATGCTTTCGATACGCGCCTGTCCCCAGTCCGGAATCCAGTCGACCCGTTTGACTTCGGCCAGAGCGGTCTCGCGCAGATGATTCTTCTCCATCGAGATGAACCATTGCGGCGTCGCGCGGAAAATGATCGGCGTCTTGTGCCGCCAGCAATGCGGGTAGCTGTGCTGAATCGCATGGTGATGCAGGAGCTTGCCGTTCGCTTCCAGCACTTCCAGCACATGCGCGTTCGCCTTGAACACATGCTCGCCGGCGAACAGTTCGGTCGTCGGCAAAAACACGCCGTCGCCGCCGACCGGATTATCGACCGGCAGCCCGTATTTGAGGCCTGCGACATAGTCTTCCTGGCCGTGGCCGGGTGCGGTATGCACAGCGCCGGTGCCCGCATCGGTGGTCACATGATCGCCGAGGATGATCGGCACCTGGCGTTTGTAGAAAGGGTGGTGCAATAACTGGTGTTCGAGCGCCGAACCTTTGCAGTAGGCGATCACCTGCGGATTGTCGATGTCGTAGCGCGACATCGCATCCTTCAGCAGCGCTTCGGCGACGACCAGGCGTTCCTTGACGCCGTCCTTTTCGCATTGCACGACCGCGTAATCGAGTTCGGCATTCAGTGCGACGCCTTGGTTTGCGGGCAGGGTCCACGGCGTGGTGGTCCAGATCACGACCGACAGCGGGCCTTCGCCTTCGCCGACATGATGGCAATTGGCCAGGAAAGCGGCCGGATCGACCACCTCAAAACGCACGTCGATCGCCGGCGAATGTTTGTCTTCGTATTCGACTTCGGCTTCGGCCAGCGCGGAGCCGCAATCGGTGCACCAGTGCACCGGCTTCGCGCCGTGCGCGATATGGCCTTTCGCGACGATCTTGCCGAGCGAGCGCACGATGTCCGCTTCAAACGCAAAGTCCATCGTCAAATAAGGATTGTCCCAGTCGCCGAGAATGCCGAGGCGGACGAAAGCCTCCTTTTGCAGCGCGACCTGCTTGCCGGCATACTCCCGGCAGGCTTTGCGGAACGCGGCGGGGGACACCTTGATGCCGGCCTTGCCGACTTTCTTTTCGACCATCAGCTCGATCGGCAGGCCGTGACAATCCCAGCCGGGCACATAAGGCGCATCGAAGCCGGCCAGCGTTTTCGACTTGACGATGATGTCCTTCAGCACCTTGTTGACCGCGTGGCCGATATGGATTTCGCCGTTCGCATACGGAGGGCCGTCATGCAAAACGAATTTCGGACGTCCGGCCATCGCTTGACGGATCTTGTGGTACAGTTTGGATTCGTTCCAGAGCTTCAACCGTTCCGGTTCGCGCTGCGCCAGGTTCGCTTTCATCGGGAAAGCGGTCGTCGGTAAATTAAGCGTTTTTTTATAATCCATAGTCATAAGCTTTCGAATCGGCAAAAATCTTTTGGGTGATGGCCACATCTTTCTCGATTTGGGCCTTCAGTTTTTCGAGAGAATGAAAACGCATTTCATCGCGGATTTTGTGCTTGAAATGCACTTCCACATAGCGTCCGTAAATTTCCCGGTTAAAATTGAATAAATGGGTTTCGAGGATCACTTTCGAGCCGCCGTCGACAGTCGGCCGGGTACCGACGTTGGCGATGCCCTGAATGGCGTCCTCGCCGAGTCCGGTCATGGTGACCGCGAAAACGCCTTGCAGCGGCGTGTTCTTGCGATGCAATTTGATGTTGGCGGTCGGAAATCCCAGCGCTCTGCCGCGTTTTTCGCCATGCACGATGCGGCCGCAGACCGAGTAGCTGCGCCCGAGCAATTGTTCGGCCTGGGCGAGATTGCCGGCCGTCAACGCATCCCGGATCAACGTGCTGCTGACGCGGAGCCCGTCGACATAAAACGAACCGGTGTCTTCGACCGTAAATCCCCATTGCAGGCCTTTTTCCTGCAGCATCGCAAAATTGCCGCGCCGGGCCTTGCCGAAATGAAAATCGTCGCCGATCACCAGATGTTTGACGTTCAATTTCTTGATCAGAATGTCATCGATGAATTTTTCGGCGTCCAGATTCGCAAACTGCCGATTGAAGCGCATGACCAGCAAATAGTCGACCGGGAGTCCCGCAAAATCGATCACTTTTTCCCTAAGGCGCATCAGCCTGGACGGCGCGTTGTCGCCGAGAAAATATTCCAGCGGCTGCGGCTCAAAAATCATCACCACGACCGGAAGTCCTGTCGCCCGGCCTTGGGCGGCCAATTTCTCGATCACCGCGCGATGGCCCAAATGCAGGCCGTCAAAATTTCCGATCGTGAGCACGCAGCCCGGATCGAGCGGCTCCAGATGAGATAAGCCTCTGATTACACGCATGGCATACGCTTCAAACTCGCGGATGGAGTCGGCATCGGTCCTGCCGTTAAGCAGTAAGGCATGGTTTGACCTGTAACGGCGGACTCAGAAAAGGCATAAATCAGCGCTGCGTTCAATTAAAACTGCTGATTCTATCATGATTAGCGTGGCAGGGTAGGTGCCGGATACGATTTCGGGCCTTCCGCCGAGGGGCGAAATGCGTCGCCCCTCGGCGTGGTTTGACTATTTGGCTGCCGGAGCGCTCGGTGCCGCATCCGGGGCGGGCGTTGGAACCGGGGCCGGGGCGGGCGCTACGATTTGTGCCGGAGTTTCCTTCAACTCCTTTGCTTCTTTTTCGCGCTTCAGCCCTTCGCCGTAGAGGGTGACGGTAATCATGATCAAGACCGGGGTGATCATCGCGATCATAAAACGCGTGGGCTCTTTCAGGAAAAAAAGCGGCCATTTCGGTTTGATCATGCCTACGACGAAGAAAATAAGCGTAAACGCCGCCAACTGAAAAGAAAAATTTACTAAATCATTTACCATAGTGAGTTGCCTGTAAAAACGAGTAAAAGCCGAGAGTTACGGGGTGCATGATTCCCGCGGGTTTGCAACCCGCTACTATACCATTCCAAGGCGCCGAAATTAATCCTTCGCCTGATCAAAAGGATAATATTCAGGTATTTTTGTACACGCAGGCTTGATCTCCAGGAAGCGGAATGAACGCAGTTAAGGTCGCGGCATTCGGCGTCTTAGATGCTTTTTATGGTGAAAAATCGGGCGATTGTGATATAAATCCCGCTAAGTCTTCACGCATCCTAAAATAGTTGTAGCCGGCGGCAGGCGGATAATTTTCTGTGCCATACTGTTGGCTGTCATTCACCTTTTCAACCTGAGAAATGAGGAGGCCCCATGGGCTTTGGCGCGTTCGTTTTAGTCTTGTTGGTTCTGGCGATATTGCTGGTGTTTTTGTCGGTAAAACCCGTTCCTCAGGGTATGGAATATACGGTCGAGCGCTTCGGTCGTTATACCAATACCTTGACCCCCGGATTGAATATCATCATGCCGGTCATCGATAAGATCGGCCGCAAAATGATCATGATGGAGCAGGTGCTGGATGTGCCGTCGCAGGAAGTGATTACCAAGGACAATGCGATGGTGACCGTCGACGGCGTGGTGTTTTACCAGGTCATGGACGCCGCGAAAGCCGCGTACGAAGTCAGCAAGCTGGAATGGGCGATCCTGAATCTGGTGATGACCAACATCCGGACCGTGATGGGCTCGATGGATCTGGACGAGTTGCTGTCACGGCGCGACGACATCAATGCGCGCCTCTTGACCGTGGTCGACGATGCGACGACGCCATGGGGCATCAAGGCCACCCGGATCGAAATCAAGGACATCGCGCCGCCGAAAGACCTGGTCGAAGCGATGGGCAAACAGATGAAGGCGGAACGCTTGAAACGCGCCTCGATCCTGGAAGCGGAAGGGCTCAGGCAATCCGAAATTCTGCGCGCGGAAGGCGCTCAGCAGGCCGCGGTGTTGGAAGCCGAGGGCCGCAAGGAAGCCGCCTATCGGGATGCCGATGCGCGGGAGCGCCTGGCGCAAGCCGAAGCCAGGGCGACCCTGATGGTGTCGGAGGCGATCGGCAAGGGCGACCTGAATGCGATCAATTATTTCATCGCGCAAAAATACATCGACGCGCTGCAAAAAGTCGCTTCCGCGGAAAACGCTAAGTTGATTTTCATGCCGCTGGAAGCCTCCAGCGTGATCGGAGCGCTGGGCGGTATCGGCGAACTGGCCAAGGAAGCGCTGGGCAAAAACACGAAAGGCGCGTAATGGAAATGGCGATGAGCGAACTGGATTTTGTCTTCTGGTACTGGTGGGTCTGGGCGCTGCTGCTGTTGGTGATCGAATTGGTCGCGCCCGGCTTCTTCTTCCTGTGGATGTCCGCGGCGGGTTTCGTGACCGGCTGTCTGGTCTTCCTGTTTCCCGATACGCCTGAAAATTTTCAAATCTTTGAGTTTTCGATACTGTCGGTCGCCGCGATCGCGGTCTGGCGTTTTTATGTCAAAAGACACCCGATTGAAAGCGACCGCCCGCTTTTGAACAAACGCGGCGCGCAATACATCGGCCGCGTTTTCAATCTGTACACGCCGATCGAAAACGGCCAGGGCAAGATCAGGGTGGGAGATTCCATTTGGACGGTGCACGGGCCCGATTGCGACATTCACACTAAAGTCCGGGTGGTTTCGGTGAACGGTACCGTCTTCGAAGTTGAGAAAGTCGAATAGTTTTCAGTCCGTGCCCAAGTCGGGTAATTTAGTATGACAAAGAAGTCTTTCCTCTCGATCGCCGCGGCCGGATTTTTAATCTCCCCGTCGGCTGCCTACGCCGCCAGCTTCGACTGCGCGCAGGCGCATCACTGGATTGAGAAAACGATCTGCTCCGATGTTGAATTGTCCGGCCTCGATGAGCAATTAGCGGATTCGTATCAACAGGCGCTGGCGGCCGCCGCCAACGGCGCGGCTCTGAAAGCGGAGCAGAAAGCCTGGCTCAAATCGACGCGTAATCCGTGTAAGGACATCGCCTGCCTGAGGCAGGCGTATGTGAACAGGATTGCCGGCCTCGATGGGGGCGTGGCGGCCGCGCCGAAAGCAAATGATATTTTCGGCGAATACGAACGCTATGATAACGGCAAGCCGGCCAAGGACTCGGCCACGATCATCGTGAAGGAAGAAAAGGACGGCCGGATTCATGTGCAGGGCGATGCGACATGGATAGGTAACGCGGAACTTGGCAGCGTTAACACAGGCGAGCTGGAAGGAGCGTTCCCGCTCGACAACGGCAAGATTCATTATGCCGACGGAGCGGAAGAAGGCTGCCGGCTGACCATCGCCTTCGCTCCGAACGGCCTGACCGTCAGCGATGACAACATGCGCTGCGGAGGTCTCAATGTTTCGTTCAACGGGCAATATCGGAAAGTTAAGGGCAAGCCGTGAGCGTGCCACGGCCGTAGATGTGGGGCGTGTTTCACCGAATCCTGTGGCTATAGTAAAGGTAAAGAAGATCGACAGTCTCCGCCCCATTCAACGAAGGATGGATCATCGCAATGGCCATTTTATAGCGAGTAGATGTAATAAAGCGGCCCGCAGCCATCCTGCACCGGAACGGGTGGACAGTTTGAATAAAAAGTGTCAGCCTCCGAAAGTTGATTAAACAAACACGGGGGCATCCGCAAAGGAAGCCCCAAAATAACCGGAGGCTGAGATGAACTACTGTGGCATTGATTTAGCAAGCAAAGCAAGCGCTATTTGCCTGATGGATGGAACTGGCGCCATTGTGCGGGAAGAAG